>Garnier_p1__coassemble_275_pt1 | contig 49900 bp, 35 predicted proteins | sample Garnier_p1__metabat2_high_PE_022 | metagenome-assembled genome bin Garnier_p1
ATAAAACTAAGTGAGAAAATTAGATTACTTTTGCAGTAATAAACGAAATAGGATCATATGACATACCATTTGCTCTCTTTTTTTCTGAAGCTTGTATCGCGAATTCCATTTTGTGTGTTGTATGCACTGTCGGATTGCTTGTATTATTTGATTTATTATGTGGTGCGTTACCGCAGGACGGTGGTTCGAAGTAATCTGCTTTCGTCTTTTCCTGAAAAGACAGAAAAGGAAATAAAAACTATAGAGAAAAACTTTTATAGGTTCTTTGCCGATAATTTACTGGAGAGCTGCAAACTGGCAACGATTTCCAAAGAGGAAGTGAGCCGAAGAATGCACTTTACCAATCCGGATGACGTAAACGCAGTGATGAAACAAGGCAAGTCTATCTCGTTGTTTATGGGACATTACGGAAATTGGGAGTGGTGCTCTTCCATGCCGATAAACTTTATCGATGGAGTGACCTCTTTGCAAATCTACCATCAGTTGCGTAATGAAAATATGAACAGAGTCATTCTGGACAGTCGCGAAAGAATGGGAGCAAAGGGAGTGGAAATGCGACAGACTGCCCGATATATCACAGAACGTATCAGAGAAGGCAAGGTATGTGTCACAGGATTTATCGCCGATCAGTCACCCAAGAAAAAGGAATGCAAATTCTTTATTCCTTTCTTGAATCACAATGTACCGGTGCTTGTCGGTATCGAGAAAATAACAAAACATTATGATTTTGAAGCTTGGTTTGTCAGAGTGAAACGCATCAAAAGGGGATATTATGAAGCTACCTATGTGCGGATGCACGAAAACCCAAAGGCATTGCCCGACTATGAACTGACGGCCATCTATTACCGGATGCTGGAAGAAGCAATACATGACCAACCGGAATTGTATTTGTGGACGCACCGACGCTTCAAACATGCCAAACCATTAACCAATAGCTTATAATTATGGATATAGACTTTGTAATCACTTGGGTAGATATGGACGACCCGAAGTGGCAAGCCGAATTTGCCAAGTATTCCGGTAAAAAAGAGAATACCAAGAATGGGGTTTCGGAAGCCCGTTTCCGCGATTACGGTTTTCTGAAATACTGGTTCCGCGGCGTAGAGAAGTTTGCACCCTGGGTCCGGAAAATACATTTCGTGACCAGCGGGCAAAAACCGGAATGGCTGGACGAAAAGAATCCGAAAATCAATTTGGTGAATCATAAAGACTATATTCCACAGGAGTTTTTGCCTACCTACAATTCGGTGGTCATAGAACGCTACATACACCGTATTCCCGGACTGGCCGAACATTTTGTGTATTTCAATGATGATTTCTACATAATCAACCAATTGCCGGTGGAGCGTTTCTTTAAAAATGGCTTGCCGTGTGACATCGCTGTGTTCCAATACAATCCTTCTTGGTCGCAATGGTACAAACGCATCAAGAACAATTTACGCATTATCAACCGTCATTTTGATAAGAAAGAGGTGATGAAGCGTGACAGCGACAAATGGTTTCACGAAAGCTATGGCTCGAAAGCCAGATGGAATTATATCCTGAAGGGCTATGACAAGTTCATAACGCTGCGTACTCCCCATAATGCACAGCCGTATCTGAAAAGCACTTTTGAAGAAGTGTGGGCGGTGGCAGAAAAAGAACTCACCGAGACTTCGGTAAATCGCTTTCGCGCTTTGACGGACTATACTCCGGAATTGTTCCGCACCTGGCAGATATGCAGTGGTAACTTTATGCCTTATAATACGTACAGCGATACGAAGATGTTTCCGCTGATGGTGCGTCCGAAACAAGCCGTCAGAGCTATTTACAACCAATCCTATAAGCTGATATGTCTGAACGACAATGTGCATATCCGCAATTATGACCAAGTGATGCTGCAGATAAAGAATGCTTTCGAAAGTATCTTACCCGAAAAGTCAAGCTTTGAATTGTAGAAAGATGAAGTAGGGACAATAAATTGATGTTATGAATAAAGTTCTTGCTGAAATTATAGCAGGGGTAATCCCCCATAAAATGACCCGGAATAAATGGCGCGGAATCTTGCGCTATGGATTGTGGAATGCCATGAAACTGAAACGGCAGATGAAAAAAAATCATGCAGAGCCTCAGTTTTACTTGGCTGTATGTGCCATTGCCAAAAATGAAGGACCTTATTTTCAAGAGTGGATAGAATGGCATCGCAAGCAAGGTGTAGAAAAATTTTATATCTACGACAATGAGAGTACCGATGGTACGAAAGAAATATTGCAGCCGTATGTGGATGCCGGTATAGTGGATTATACTTTCTGGCCGGGCAAGAAAATGCAGCTGCCGGCTTATGACGACTGCTTCGAACGCCATCGTACCGAAACCCGTTGGCTTGCTGTTATAGACTTGGACGAATATATTGTGCCTGTGAAAGACGGTAGCATTCCGGAGTTTCTGCATCGTATGGAGGCTTATTCGGTGGTGGAAATCAATTGGCTGATTTATGGCAGCGGAGGTGCCGAGAAAAAAGAACCCGGAGGCGTGATGGAGCGTTTCCGAAAACATTCGCTTCCGACACACCGTTTGAACACACATGTCAAGAGCATCGTGGATCCTCGTCGTGTTTGTGGTATGGTGGGATGTCACGAAGCAGCACGAATCAGTGGCAAGGCGGTGGATTCTCATGGGAATGTGCTGAAAAAAGGCTTTCGCGACAGAGTGCCGCAACAGGATATTATCCGAATCAACCATTATGCCGTGAAGTCATACGAAGAGTTTCTGGCAAAGCGGTCACGCGGAAGAGCTCGTGTAACCACCTTGCGAGATACGGGATATTTTAAAGCTTATGACTTGAATGATATAGCTGAATAGCAAAAACTGAAAGTATTACAGTTCAAAGGAAGATTTGTTTGGGAATAATTTGTCCAACATCTTTCTCATAGTCACTCTTTGATAGTCTTTTACGTATTCAGAATCGTTCATGCAGAAAAACATAGGTTTTTTCTTTTGCAGCTTGTCGTAGTCTTTTTCTTTGTGGACTCTCACAATCATAGATTCTGATTCCGAGACATATCTCAGTTTGGCTTTCTTTTCAGCCAAAGCTATATAAGAATACACAATGCGCTGTACGTCATTGTCGCTACGCAGATGGTTTTGCCAATTAGACCGGAATTCCTTTTTCAAGACATTCTCTGCCACATATTGGCAAAAGCTTTTCCGATAGGCATCTATATTGTGATGAGGCATTCCGGTATAATAAATTCCATAAAGTTTTTCTATCATGGCCGAAGCCCGTTTAATTGAGGCACTATAATTCTTAAGTGGTTTTTGGCGGATTCTTTCCCGCCAGAACCATTGAAGTTTTCGAAATATTTTGCGTTTCAATCGGACAATCGGTAAGCCTTCGGGGGTGAAGAAATCTTCAGGAACAGCCGGTCGGTTCAAAAACATATCATCGTTGGCATAGATGAAATGCTCAGACAAATCGGGTATCTTATGAAAAAACTTTTCTATTAAGGCCGAGTTGAAGCAAGGTAAGCTTTCGGCAGGTAAAATGTCCTGGTGGTCAATAATGCATATTTTTGAGTTAGAGGAATCAAGCCAGGTAGGTATTTGACTGTCAGTAATCAAAAAAATCTTTCTAATCCATGGAGCATACAGTTCGATGGAACGCAGGCTGTATTTCAGCTCGTCGTTACTGATGTAGCGGCCGACACAGTTTGTTTCTGCTTTTACAGAAACCTTGCCTGTGAAAGCATCGTGCTTGTCTTTCCATTTAGGGTCGTTTCCGTCAACCCACAGATAAACTAAATCTATATTATAGGCATTATTATTTTTCATTTCTCAATACGTTTTTTTATTTCAGGAAAATGAGCCAGAATTTTTTCCAAGGCATCCCTGTTTTTGTCTATTCCGGATTTAATGTTAATAGTCTGTAACGCTACTTCTCCCGGTTTGCCGATTTCTTGCGGATGATGTCTTCCGTTGGGTAGCGGTATTACATAAGTGCCTTTTGAGACAGCTGCGGCCCAAAACCAAATGTCATCGTTTGTGGGAGCCAGTTTCATAAACAGGTTGGCATCAAGCATGCTGGTGTCTAATGCATTGGGTGGATAAAGAACACCTCCTACACCGGTTTGCATGGCACAAGGGTTGAGATGATATTTTTTCAAGATGAAATCATACCATTTATATTTGCGCCATTTTTTGTATGGCTCATTCAGTTTTACAATACGTACCCGGTGGGCAAAGATAGCATTCGGCAGCTTTTTGTGGGCATGGACCAATTCGCTCAAGAATGATTTGTGATAGCAAATGTCGTCATCAATGGTAACAATCACATCGTTTGGGAAGTCTCTCAATGCCGGAACGAGTTTTTTGTAGGAACGAATTTCGGCTGGATCAAAGCGCACTTCGAAGATAGGATATTCAGTTTTTAATTTTTCTATTTCTTCTGGTAATATACCATCAGGGAATTTCTCTGTGTCAAGGTACAATACCACTTTGTCTGGCTGGTGAGTTCCATTCATAATCGAACGGATGGCAATTGCAGCATAGGGCAATGCAGCCGGAAAAGATGTTAGGGATACGATTGTTTTAGGATGATGTTTCATTGTATCTCAGTTAGTTTTTTGGATTATATAAAGTGGAATGGCTGTATGCCGATTAGTACGTCATGTATGTCTGAATACTTGGTCAAGCATCTTTTAATACCCTCTCTTTTACTGTCGGGAACTGTTCAAAGATAGCTTGCAGGGCAGCGGCATTGCGGTCGGTCCCTGTTTTGAAGTTAGTTGTTTTTAAAGATAGTTCTTTGGGTTTATTTACTCCCTTGGGCTTGTTGTGTCCGAAGGGCACGGGGATGACCGGTATGCCGTTGGCAACGCCTGCAGCCCAAAACCAGATGTCGTCGGTGGTAGGTGCAATTTGCGAGAACAGTTCCACATCCATCATCTCTGTTTTTAATGCATGGGGAGGATACAAAACACCGCCCACTCCAGTTTGTATATTCGTGAATTTTGCATGTATCCTTTTGAACAAGAAATGATACCATCGATATTTGCGCCATGCACGGTAGGGGCGTCCCGGCTTGATACATTTGGCACGATGAGCCAATACGGCTTTCGGGAACTGCAAATGCATGCGTAGCAAATCACGCAACATGTGTTTGTGATAGGCCACGTCATCATCAACAGTCACGATGATAGCGTCCGGGAAATCGCTTAATGCGGGAATCAGTTTTCTGTATGAACGGATGTCGCGGTTATAGTTTCTGATTTCAAAAAGCGGATTCTTTTCAGAAAGCCGTAATAAATCTTCGGGTATTCCCTTTTCTCCGAACTGAGAGAAGGTGAGGTATAATACTAACTTATCTGGCAAAACAGAGCCATTAAGAATGGATTGTACCGCTTGAATGGCATAAGGAATTGCTGCCGGAAAAGAAGTTAGAGATACCACTACAGGGTTATGGAGTGTATAAGCGTCTAATTTCATGTCGAACAGAATATTATAACATGCTAATTTAAAAGGAATAAATATCCAATTTTGTTCTGTTTTTGGGTACAAAGTTAGTAAAAGAAAAAAGAAAAAAGTCAATTTTGTTTCATTCTTTGGTTACAAAATTGACTTTTTATGGATTTGCTAATTATTTTCGTGATTAAGCATTTGCCTCTTTTACTTTTCTGAAGAGGTCTGAGGCAAAGATAAAACTGTTTAGCTTTTCGTTGGTGGCATGCATGATTTCATCTTTGTTTCCCTGCCATTCTTTATGACCTTCACAAAGATAAACAATGTTATCACCGATTCCCATTACTGAGTTCATATCGTGTGTATTAATAATGGTGGTCATATTAAACTCAACGGTGATGTCGTGAATCAGTTCGTCTATCACGATGGACGTTTTGGGGTCGAGTCCAGAATTTGGTTCGTCGCAGAACAAGTATTGCGGATTGAGTGCAATGGCTCTTGCAATGGCTACACGTTTCTGCATACCTCCACTGATTTCTCCCGGATATTTTTTTTGGGCATCAATCAGGTTGACGCGATCCAGGCAGAATTGTGCTCGCTTGATGCGGTCGCTTAATGTGTCGTTGGAGAACATGTCCAGCGGAAACATGACATTTTCGAGAACGGTCATGGAGTCGAACAAGGCAGCACTTTGGAAAATCATTCCCATTTCGCGTCGTATCTGTAATTTATCCTTTTTGTCCATTGTGACATAGTTGCGTCCGTCATAAAGAATATTGCCGCTTGTAGGCAACAAGAGTCCCACGATACATTTCATGAGAACCGTTTTTCCCGATCCGCTTTGACCAATGATCAAGTTTGTTTTGCCGTTCTCAAAAACTGCGTTAATGTCCATCAGAACGTCTTTGTCTCCGAAAGACTTATAAAGAGAATTGATTTCAATCATGATTTTAAGAAAGAAGTTGGGTTAAAAATACATCGGCAAAAAGGATGAGCACGCTGCTGCTGACTACAGAGTTTGTACTGGCTTTGCCTACTTCTACCGATCCACCCTCTACCGTATAGCCATAAAATGCAGAAACACTGGCGATGATAAATGCAAAAAAGATTGATTTGATGAAGCCCATCCACACATACCATTCTTTAAAATCGTGTTGCAAGCCAAGAGTCAAGTCTTCAATTGTGATGACATGGCCTATAATGGCAGTGGCATAAGCGCCTACAAAGCCCGAAAAGATACTGAATGCTACCAGGATAGGTATCATAGTCATCATTCCTACTATTTTAGGCATAATCAGGAAGTTTGCTGAGTTAACTCCCATGATGTCCAAGGCATCAATTTGCTGGGTAACGCGCATGGTGCCTATTTCTGACGCAATGTTGGAACCTACTTTACCGGCGAGAATCAGACACATGATAGAAGAGGAGAACTCCAGAAGCATGATTTCTCGTGTGGTATAGCCTGTAACAAAGCGAGGCATCCAGGGACTTTGGATGTTCAGTTTGATTTGAATGCAAATAACCGCACCAATAAAGAATGAAATCAGGAGTACAATACCAATAGAGTCTACACCCAACTGGTTCATGTCCTTGATATATTGTTTGAAAAACATGCGCCAGCGGTCGGGCCTTCCAAATGTTTTCCCCATCAGCATAATGTATTTGCCGAAGGTGGATAATGGTTTTACAAATAGCATAATAATAAAGTTCTTTATTCTTCTTTACAAAAATACTCAAAATCCTATAAAAAACTGCAATCACGGCTGCGCTTTTTTATTATTACAAACATTTTCTATATATTTTCGTATTTTTGCACCCGAAAAGATATTTGACTATGGCAGAAGTGATAGAAAACAATGAGGCACAGCGTTTGGTTTTGCGGACTGAAGGGCTGGTGAAGACATACGGGAAGCGTACCGTTGTGAACGATGTGTCTTTCGATGTGAAGCAAGGCGAAATTGTAGGACTGCTTGGTCCGAACGGTGCCGGTAAAACAACTTCGTTTTATATGACAACCGGTTTGGTAGTGCCCAATGCCGGTCGTATATTTCTGGGTGATTTAGAGATTACTAAATATCCGGTTTATAAAAGGGCACGCGTTGGAATCGGTTATTTGGCTCAGGAGGCTTCGGTGTTCCGCAAAATGAGTGTCGAGGATAATATAGCTTCGGTGTTGGAGTTGACAGGTAAGCCAAAGGAGTATCAGAAAGAAAAGTTGGAAAGTTTGCTGTCTGAGTTCCGCTTGCAAAAGGTACGTAAAAATATGGGCGACCGATTGTCTGGAGGCGAAAGACGACGCACGGAGATAGCCCGCTGTTTGGCTATTGATCCGAAATTCATTATGTTGGATGAGCCTTTTGCCGGTGTGGATCCCATTGCGGTGGAAGATATTCAGTATATTGTTTGGAAACTAAAGCAAAAAAACATCGGAGTGTTGATTACCGACCACAATGTGGAAGAAACCTTATGTATTACAGACCGTGCTTATTTGTTGTTCGAAGGTCAGATTTTGTTTCAGGGGAAACCACATGAATTGGCAGAAAATGAAATGGTGCGTGCCAAATATCTTACGAACAGCTTTGTGTTGCGTATGAAGGATTTTCAAAAAATTGACGAGGAAAAGAAGGCTGCCGAACAATAGCTCTTTCTACTTATTTTCTTCCTTATAAGTATGTTTTTTTATTACTTATTTGATTTTTTGAAAGATAAAGACTATTTTTGCAGACCCGAAAGGGGTGTTTGTGAATTTTAATATCAATAAATCATAAAAGAAAATTCGAAAATGAATATTTCATTAGAAAATGTAGACAAGGTAAGCGCAGTGCTTACTGTAAAGATTGACAAGGCTGATTATGAAGGCAAGGTAGATGCTGCTTTAAAGAACTATCGTAAAAAGGCAAGCATGCCGGGTTTCCGTCCAGGACAGGTTCCTATGGGTATGTTGAAAAAACGCTTCGGTAAGGAAGTTGCTGCTGAAGAAATCAATAAGCTGTTGGGCGAATCTCTTTATGGCTATATCAAAGATAATAACATCAATATGTTGGGCGAGCCTCTTCCAAACGAAGAGCGTCAGAAACCAGTTGATTTCGACACAATGGAAGAGTTTGAGTTTGTGTTTGATATCGCTTTGGCTCCTGAGTTTAAGGCAGAGTTGACTGCTGACGATTCTTTGGCTTACTATGATATCGAGGTAAGCGACGAGATGGTTGAGAAGCAGGTTAAATTGTATGCTCAGCGTGGCGGTTCTTATGTGACTGTTGATTCTTATCAGGAAAAAGACATGGTTAAAGGTCTTTTGGCTGAGTTGGATGAGAATAGTAGCGTAAAAGAAGGCGGTATTCAGGTTGAGGGCGCTGTTATGTTGCCAAACTATATGAAGAACGACGAGCAGAAAGCTATCTTTAACGATTGCAAGGTGAATGACGTGTTGATTTTCAACCCATTCAAAGCATATGATGGTCATGATGTAGAAATCTCTTCTCTGTTGAAGATTACTAAGGAAGAAGCTGCTGAGATGAAAGCAGACTTTAGCTTCCAGGTACAGGAAATCACTCGCTTCCAAGAGGCTGAACTGAACCAGGAGTTATTCGACCAGATTTTGGGCGAAGGTGTTGTAAGCAGCGAGGATGAGTTCCGTGCTAACATTAAAAAGAGCTTGGAAGAGCAGCTTGTTTCAGACAGTGATTACAAGTTGATGGTTGACGTGCGCAGCTTCTTGAACGAGAAAGTAGGCAAATTGGAGTTCCCAGACGCTTTGTTGAAGCGCGTTATGTTGCTGAACAATGCTGACAAGGGTGAAGATTTCGTAGAAAAGAACTACGATCAGAGCATCGAAGAATTGCAGTGGCACTTGATTAAAGAGCAGTTGGTAAAACAGTTCGAAATTAAGGTTGAGCAAGAAGATTTGATGAACGCTGCCAAGAATGTTACTAAGATGCAGTTCGCTCAGTATGGCATGATGAATGTTCCAGAGGAAATCATGAATAACTATGCTGCTGAATTGTTGAAAAAGAAAGATCAGATCGACGGATTGGTAAACAGAAGCGTAGAGCAGAAGTTGGCCGATGCAATCAAGGGATTGGTTAAGTTGGATCACAAGACTGTGGGAGTGGAGGAATTCAACAAACTCTTTGCAGAATAATTCAGAGATTTATTCTAAAATCTTCTATAAAAGATAGAGCTTCTGAGCTTATTTTCGTATCTTTGCTACACGATACGAAAAGGCTCGGAAGCTTTTTTTTTGACTAATATAAAACGAATATATATGAACGATTTTAAAAAGTTTGCTGTAAAGCATCACGGTATCAACAGTTTGGTGCTTGATGATGTTATCTCTGCTCAAAATCAATACTTAAACCCTTATATTTTGGAGGAAAGACAGCTGAATGTAACGCAGATGGATGTTTTTTCTCGATTGATGATGGACCGTATTATCTTTTTGGGAACGCAGATTGACGATTATACGGCAAATACGCTCCAGGCGCAATTGCTGTATTTGGATTCTGTGGATCCGGGTAAAGATATTTCAATATATATAAATTCACCGGGTGGTTCGGTTTATGCCGGATTAGGTATTTACGATACCATGCAGTTTGTTTCAAGTGATATTGCCACTATTTGTACGGGAATGGCTGCGTCTATGGCTGCTGTTTTATTGGTAGCCGGCCAAGAAGGAAAACGTTCTGCTTTGGCTCATAGTCGCGTCATGATCCATCAGCCGCTGGGTGGAGCGCAGGGACAAGCTTCGGATATCGAAATTACAGCCCGTGAGATTATGAAACTCAAGAAAGAACTCTATCAGATTATCGCAGATCATTCACATACTGATTTTGATAAAGTATGGGCAGACTCAGATCGTGATTATTGGATGCGGGCAGAAGAAGCCAAGGAGTATGGAATGATTGACCAAGTATTAATGCGCAAACCATAAAGAAGAAATGAAAAAAGTATGTTCTTTTTGTGGACGTGGAGAGCGTGAGGTGAGTTTGCTGATTACCGGCATGAGTGGCTATATCTGCAACGAATGTGCCGAACAGGCTTTTCAAATATCCAAAGAAGCCCTCAAGTCACAAGGTGAATCAAAGGCCTCATTGGGCTTTGAGTTAGACAAACTGCCTAAGCCGAAAGAAATCAAAGCATATCTGGACCAATATGTAATTGGACAGGATGACGCCAAACGCTATCTGTCAGTCTCCGTGTATAACCATTATAAGCGATTGGCACAACAAAAGGAGGATGATGGTGTTGAAATAGAAAAATCAAACATCATTATGGTGGGTAGTACGGGTACCGGTAAAACCTTGCTTGCACGTACGATAGCCAAGTTGCTGCATGTGCCTTTTACCATTGTCGACGCTACGGTCTTTACCGAAGCCGGTTATGTGGGTGAGGACGTGGAAAGCATTCTTTCCCGTTTGCTTCAAGTGGCAGACTTTGATGTGGACGCGGCGCAGAGAGGTATTGTGTTTATTGATGAAATCGATAAAATAGCGCGTAAGAGTGACAATCCTTCGATTACTCGCGACGTAAGCGGCGAAGGTGTGCAGCAGGGATTGTTGAAATTGCTAGAGGGTTCTATGGTTAATGTGCCGCCCAAAGGTGGACGCAAGCATCCTGACCAAGACTATATTCATGTAGATACCCGCAATATCTTGTTTATTTGCGGTGGGGCGTTCGATGGAATCGAGAAGAAAATAGCCCAACGTATGAATACTCATGTAGTAGGATACAATTCTGTGCAGAACATGCAGCAGATTGATAAGAAAAATCTGATGAAGTATATTTTGCCACAAGACTTGAAGTCCTTTGGTTTGATTCCGGAGATAATCGGACGTTTGCCGGTGCTCACCTATTTGAATCCTTTGGACCGTTCTGCTTTGCGTAACATTTTGACCGAGCCAAAAAACTCTATTGTTAAACAGCAGATCAAGCTGTTCGAAATGGACGGAATCAAACTGTCTTTTGCCGACGAGACATTGGAATATATTGTAGACAAGGCAGTGGAGTATAACCTGGGTGCACGCGGATTGCGCTCCATCATGGAAAGCATTATGATGGAAGCCATGTTTGAAAAGCCTTCGCAAAAAACCAAAAAGTTTGTTGTGACGCTTGATTATGCCAAGCAGCAACTTGAAAAGGCTAACCTGAATGGATTTTCAGAAGCATAAGAACTAAGCTTTATAAAGTTTTTTGCAATAAAAGAAAAAATAGTTGCTCTATAATTTGCAAATATGTTTGATTTGTATATAACTTTGTTAAGGACATAAATAAATGTACCAACCAAACTTTAATGTTGAATTTATAGAGTAACTATTAGGTTTATGAATGCAGAAATTAATTTAACGGAACAGCTAAAACGGTATTTTGGCTTTGATAAGTTCAAGGGAGACCAGGAGGCTATCATTCGTAGCCTTTTGGATGGACACGACACTTTTGTGTTGATGCCCACTGGTGGAGGAAAGTCACTTTGTTACCAGCTGCCGTCCCTTATTATGGAGGGAACGGCTATTGTTATTTCTCCCTTAATAGCCCTGATGAAGAATCAGGTAGATGCCATCCGGCAGTTTAGCACTGACGACGGAGTCGCTCATTTCATAAACTCTTCGCTGAACAAGGCCGCGATTGACCAGGTAAAAGCTGATATTATATCCGGAAAAACTAAGTTGCTCTATGTCGCTCCAGAGTCTTTGACAAAGGTGGAGAATATCGAGTTCCTGAAAACAGTGAAAATATCATTCTATGCGATTGACGAAGCACATTGTATTTCTGAATGGGGGCATGATTTTCGACCGGAATATCGTCGTATCCGACCAATCATAAATGAAATTGGTGTGGCTCCCGTAATAGCATTGACTGCAACGGCTACGGATAAAGTCCGTGGAGACATCAAGAAAAACCTGGGCATGTTGCATGCAAACGAATTCAAAAGTTCGTTCAATCGTTCGAATCTATATTACGAGGTCCGAAATAAAACCAAGGATGTAGATCGGGATATCATCAAGTTTATTAAGCAAAACGGTCATAAAAGCGGAATTATCTATTGTCTGAGCCGCAAGAAAGTGGAAGCGCTGGCGGAGATCTTGCGGGCCAATGACATAAATGCGCGTGCTTATCATGCCGGTATGGATTCTGCAACCAGGTCGCAAACTCAGGATGATTTCCTTATGGAGCGTATTGATGTAATTGTAGCTACTATCGCTTTTGGTATGGGTATCGACAAGCCGGATGTGCGTTTTGTGATCCATTATGATATTCCTAAGAGTCTGGAAGGATATTATCAGGAAACCGGACGAGCAGGAAGAGATGGGGGAGAAGGTAAGTGTATTACTTTCTATACTCGTAAAGACTTGCAGAAGCTGGAAAAGTTTATGGAAGGCAAACCTGTGGCTGAACAAGATATCGGCAGACAGTTGCTGCAGGAAACTGCCGCTTATGCCGAGACATCTGTATGTAGACGAAGATTTTTATTGCATTACTTTGGAGAAGCTTTTGAGGTAGAAAATTGTTGTAATTGTGATAACTGTTTACATCCAAAGAAAAAAGTGGAAGCTAAAGAAATGTTGAAACTGGCACTGGACGTGATTAGTGCCGTGAAAGAAAATTTTAAAATTGACTATATCATCGATATATTGGTGGGCAATGAGACTGAGGAAATCTTGGCACACAAGCATGATAAACTGAAGTTCTTTGGTGCCGGCGATGAAGAAGATGAGAAAAAATGGAATGCCGTTATCAGACAAGCCATGATAAACGGATATATTGAAAAAGATGTGGAGAATTATGGCCTCTTGAAAATTACTGACGACGGTGTCAAGTTTATGAAAAAACCGGTAAACTTTAAAGTGACCGAAGACAATGATTTTGACGAAGATGAGGAGCCTGTATTGCAGAAAGGAGGAGGAGCTGCCGACCCGGCACTGTTCTCGATGCTGAAGGATTTGCGCAAAAAAATGTCGAAGCAATTAGATGTGCCGCCTTATGTCATCTTCCAAGACCCTTCGCTCGAAGCCATGGCTACAGTTTATCCCGTCAATATCGATGAGTTGCAGAATATACCCGGTGTGGGCGCAGGAAAGGCAAAGCGTTATGGCGCCGATTTTTGTGATTTGATTAAGCGTCATTGCGAAGAAAATGAGATTGACCGTCCGGAAGACTTGCGTGTGCGTACTGTAGCTAACAAGTCGAAACTGAAGGTAAGTATCATTCAAAGCATCGACCGGAAAGTAGCTCTTGACGATCTTGCTTCGGCAAAAGGTATCGACTTCTCGGAATTGTTGGATGAAATAGAAGCCATTGTTTATTCGGGTACCAAACTGAATATAGACTATTTCCTTGAAGAAGTGATGGACGAAGACCATATGCTTGATATTTACGACTACTTTAAAGAATCTGAAACCGATAGCTTGGACGAGGCTATGGATGAATTGGGGCAGGATTATTCTGAAGAGGAAATCAGGCTTGTGCGTGTAAAATTCTTGTCGGAAATGGCGAATTAAAAGACAAGAATGCGGTAAGTCTAAAAAAAACAATGCGGAAGAATACGTGTAAAGTCGGGTTCTTCCGCATTTTTTTTATGCTTTTTTTTATGAAATAATATAGCGTGAATAGCGGAAAAACCGGAAAAAATGCATATATTTGCACGCAATAATTTTATATCTTAATATCTTATGTCATCATTTATTGCAGATAAAATCGTAATGGATGGATTAACATACGATGATGTATTGTTAGTTCCCGCTTATTCTGAAGTTTTACCACGTACCGTGGAGTTATCAACCAAGTTTTCTCGTAACATTGAGCTGAAAATCCCATTCGTGACAGCTGCGATGGATACCGTTACTGAGTCTACAATGGCCATTGCCATTGCTCGTGAAGGCGGTATCGGAGTAATTCACAAAAATATGCCTATAGAGGAGCAGGCTCGTCAGGTGGCTATTGTGAAGCGTGCTGAAAACGGAATGATTTATGATCCGGTGACTATCCAGCGCGGGTCTACTGTCAAGGATGCGTTAGACTTGATGCGCGAATATCATATCGGTGGTATTCCGGTGGTAGATGATGACAAGAAATTGGTCGGCATTGTGACCAACCGTGACTTGCGCTTCGAACAGAATCCGTTGCGTTTGATTGACGAGGTGATGACTAGCGAGAATCTGGTAACTACTCATGTTCAGACCGACTTGGCTTCTGCTGCAAAAATCTTGCAGGAGCATAAGATTGAAAAGCTTCCGGTAGTGGATATGGACGGACGTTTGGCTGGTTTGATTACCTATAAGGATATCACAAAAGCAAAAGACAAACCGATGGCTTGTAAGGATGCTAAGGGACGTTTGCGTGTTGCTGCCGGAGTAGGTGTAACCGGAGATACTTTTGAGCGAATGAAAGCTTTGGTTGAGGCTGGTGCCGATGCTATTGTAATTGATACTGCACACGGACATTCTAAATTCGTGATTGAAAAATTGAAGGAAGCCAAGGCAAACTTCCCTAATGTAGATATTGTTGTGGGTAACGTTGCTACCGGTGAAGCTGCAAAAATGTTGGTTGAAGCGGGTGCCGACGGTGTGAAAGTTGGTATTGGTCCGGGTTCAATCTGTACAACTCGCGTGGTTGCCGGTGTAGGTGTGCCACAGCTTTCTGCTATCTATGACGTTGCAAGTGCTTTGCAGGGTACAGGTGTGCCTTTGATTGCCGATGGCGGTTTGCGTTATTCGGGTGATGTTGTGAAGGCATTGGCAGCCGGCGGTTACAGCGTTATGATTGGATCTTTGGTGGCTGGTACTGAAGAGTCTCCGGGTGATACCATCATTTTCAACGGACGTAAGTTTAAGTCTTATCGTGGTATGGGTTCATTGGAGGCAATGGAATGTGGTTCAAAAGACCGTTATTTCCAGGCTGGTGTAAGCGATGTCAAGAAACTGGTTCCGGAAGGAATTGCCGGACGTGTGCCTTATAAGGGAACTGTACAGGAAGTAATCTATCAATTGATTGGTGGATTGAGATCGGGTATGGGATATTGTGGTGCCAATACCATTGTTGAATTGCACAATGCCAAATTTGTGCGCATCACAAATGCAGGTGTACAAGAAAGTCATCCGCACGATGTGACTATTACAAGCGAGGCTCCTAACTATAGCCGTCCTCAATAATATAATACAAAATATTCAATGAAAAGACTGTTAATCGTATTTTCATTATCATTAATGGGATTATCCTCCTATGGGCAGGATGATCCCATTGTGATGAAAATCAATGGGAAAAATATTCACCGATCTGAATTTGAATACAACTACAATAAAAATAATTCGATTGGTGTAGCTGATAAGAAAGGCATTCAAGACTATGTGCCGATGTTTGTCAATTACAAGCTGAAGGTAGAAGCTGCCAAAGATGCACGCTACGATACGCTCACCTCTTTCAAGAATGAGTTCTTGATGTATCGCAACCAGCAAATCCGTTCGCTGCTGGTTGACCCGAAGGTTGAAGAAAACGAGGCGCGAAAATATTACGAACAGCTGAAACAGACCGTTGGTCCTGACGGACTGGTTCAAGTGGCTCATATTTTTGTGCAGGTGCCGCAAAAAGCTTCCCAGCAGGAACTGGATGCAGCGAAGCATAAGATTGACTCGTTGAATCAGGCATTGATGCAAGGAGCCAACTTTGCAGAACTGGCTTTAAGAAACTCCGATGATAAAATGTCGGCAATTCAGGGTGGAAAACTTCCTTGGGTAGCTCGTAAGCAGACGGTCAAGGAGTTCGAAGATGTTGCTTTTGCCATGCAGCCGGGCGAACTTTCTAAGCCTTTTATGTCGCCATTAGGTTATCATATTGTCAAAATGCTCGAAAAGAAACAGCTCGAGCCTTATGATTCATTGCGTACCAATATATTGGCTTTTTTGGAAAAACAAGGAATGCAAGAGCAGATGGTCAATCATACTTTGGATTCAATGGCTGCAGCATCAAAGGAAAAACTATCTGTAGAACAAGTGCTGGATCGTGAAACGGAACGCCTCACTGCCCAGGACAGCAACCTGAAATATCTGATTCAGGAGTATCACGATGGATTGCTCCTTTTTGAACTATCCTCTCGCGATATCTGGCAAAAGGCCGCAAAAGACGAGGAGGGGCTTGCAAGATATTTCCGTAAAAACAAGAAAAACTACAAATGGGACGAACCCCACTTTAAGGGTATTGTATACTTCTATCGCGATGAAACATTGGGAAAGAAGATAAAGAAAGCACTTAAAAAGACAGATGAACAGGAATGGTCAAAGATGCTTCGTACTACATTCTGCAAGGATTCGCTGACTCAGGTGCGTTCGGTTGCCAAGATGTTTGTAAAAGGAGACAATCCTTACGTAGACTATCGTGTGTTCCGTTCGGAAGAACAGCCCAAGGAACGCAACACCTATCCTTATTATGATGTTTACGGACGCATGATGAAAAAGGGACCTCAAAAATGGACAGATGTGAAGTCGGAGGTTATTTCAGACTATCAAGCACTGAAAGAAAAAGAGTTTGTAGAAGAGCTTCGCAAGAAATATACCGTTGAAATATTTGAAGAGGCTTTAAAAACGGTTAACAATCACTGATTTGAGTTTCTTTTGCAGTAAATTAGCATGAGAAACAAGCAATTAGAATTATCAGATGAAAATTTTTAAATCCATTAAAATAGCATTTGCGCTTCTACTCTTAGGAGCGCAAATGTCTTTGTTTGCCCAAAGCAATGTCGTGGACGAAGTAATTTGGGTGGTTGGCGATGAGGCAATTCTTCGCTCGGATGTAGAAGCGGCCCGTTTGACCGGAGGCCCTGTTAAAGGAGACCCGTATTGCGTTATTCCGGAGCAGTTGGCCATCCAAAAATTGTTTTTGCATCAGGCTGCCATCGACAGTATTGTTGCCAGTCCGTCAGAAATCAACCGTGTGGTTGAATCACAGATCAACGAATGGGTGATGCTCGCCGGGTCGAAAGAAAAGCTTGAAGAGTATAAAAACATGACCATGACCCAGATGCGCGAAAACCTGTACGACCAGATGAAGGATTACCTTACGGCCCAGAATATGCGCCGTAAGCTGGCAGAAGACGTTCAGGTCACTCCTGCAGAAGTTCGTCGCTATTTCAGTGCGCTTCCCGAAGACAGCCTGCCTATGATTCCCGAACAGGTAGAAGTGCAGATTGTGATGATGAAGCCGTTGATATCTCAAACAGAGATAGACCGTGTGAAAGATGATCTTCGCGATTATACCGACCGAATCAATTCCGGTTCGTCTTCGTTCTCCACTTTGGCCATTCTCTATTCCGAAGACCCGGGTTCGGCCCGTCAGGGTGGAGAAATGGATTATGTGGGAAAATCCATGCTCGATCCTGCATTTGCCAATGTGGCATTCAGCCTGACCGATCCCAAGAAAGTATCCAAGGTGGTGCAGAGCGAATACGGATATCATATTATTCAATTGATTGATAAGCGAGGTGATAAAGTAAAGGTACGCCATATTCTGCGCATTCCGAAACCGACGCAAGAGAATATTGATGCCACCCTTGCCCGTATGGACTCCATTGCCGATGAAATCCGTCAGCAGAAGTTCTCTTTCGAGGAAGCCGCAGCCGTGATTTCGGACGACAAAGACACCCGCAACAACTTTGGTGTGATGATTAACCTTAAGGTAAGTCCGGAGGGCGACCGTATGGACCGTACCTCTCGTTTCGAGATGCAGGAATTGCCGGCAGAAGTAGCCAAGGTGGTGTCGGGAATGAATATCGGTGAAATTTCAAAGCCTTTCCTAATGATGAAAAATCAGAAAGAAGTGTGTGCCATTGTGAAGCTAAAATCACGCATCAAGGCACACCGGGCAAATATGACAGAAGATTTTCAAGTGTTGAAAGCCATCGTTTTGGCAAAGAAACGCGAAGAAAAGATAAAGAAATGGATTGTCGACAAGCAAAAAAACACTTATATCCGTATCAACGAAGAGTGGCGTAATTGTCAATTCCAATATCCGGGTTGGATTAAATGAAAAATACGAAATTGAACATACATAGAAAAAACAATAGGCATAGATTACTGACATTCTGTATTCTATGCCTGTTTGGGTTATTTGTTGTAGCTCAAACCGACGAGAAAAGCGAACCTGTAAAAGAGCCTTCACGCATTTATTTGCTGCATACAGACGAGTTGCGCCACGACCAGTATCGCAATCCCGATGCACAGATTTTGGTGGGCAACGTACAATTCCGTCACGACGATGTGTTTATGTACTGCGACAGTGCCTGTTTTTACGAAAAAAGCAATTCGTTTGATGCGTTTGGCCATGTGCGCATGGTGCAAGGCGACACCTTGTCGCTGGTGGGTGATGTGCTGTATTACGACGGCATGCAACAGTTGGCCAAGGTGCGTCACAACGTGGTTTTGAAACACGTCAACTCCACTTTGTTTACGGATAGCCTGGACTACGACCGATTGTATAATCTGGGATATTTCTTCGAGGGAGGAAAACTTACAGACAAGGATAACATACTTACGTCCGACTGGGGTGAATACAGTCCCACAACACGCGAAGCAGTGTTCAATTACCATGTCAAGTTGGACAATCCCAAGTTTACCATTCTGTCGGATACGCTGCGCTACAATACGCGCACCAGTTTGGCGCATATCGTCGGTCCTTCCACCATCGACAGCGGCGACAGCCACATCAGTTCCGAGTCGGGCTACTACGACACGCAAACCGAGCAGGCCTATCTTCTTGACCGTTCCGAGTTGACAAACAACGGAAAGAAACTCGTGGGCGACAGCTTGTTTTATGATAGCAAGGCCGGTATAGGCAAGGCTTTCGGCAATATCTTTTATGCCGACACACTAAACAAAAACATGTTTACCGGCAACTACTGCTATTACAACAAGCTGACGGGCTATTCCGAGGCTGCCGACAGCGCCTTGGCCATTGATTATTCGCAAAAAGACACCATGTATCTGCATGCCGACACGTTCAAGATATTTACTTACAACATAGAGACAGACTCAGTGTATCGAGTGCTGCATGCCTATCACAAGGTTCGTTCTTATCGCAAGGACATACAAGCCGTGTGCGATTCTTTGGTGTTTCATTCCAAGGATTCTTGCTTGAGCATGTATAAAGACCCGATTGTATGGAACGGACCGCAGCAAGTTTTGGGAGAACAGATACATGTATTCATGAACGATTCCACGATAGATTCTCTTCAGGTGCTTTATCAGGCGCTGACCGTGGAGCAAATAGACAGTGTGCGCTACAATCAAGTGGCGGGAAGAGAGATACACAGCTATTTTAAGGGTGGCGAGATGGACTACACCTGGATTGTAGGCAATGTTTACGTGGATTATTTCCCTTTCGACAGCGACAGTCTGATGATAGGAATGAACTATGTAGAAACCAGCGAGCTGAAATTATTCATGAAGAACCGCAAGATGCACCGCATCTGGATGCCGGCAGCTACAGGCACGATGTATCCGCTCGGACTGATACCTCCCGAAAAACTTTACTTGGAAAACTTTGCCTGGTTTGACTATATCCGTCCCTTGGACAAGATGGACGTGTTCCGTTGGCGCGGCAAGAAACAAGGCACCGAGCTGAAAGTGTCCTACAAGCATAAGGCTCCTTTGCAAAAGTTAGATCAGATATTAATAAAGAAATAAATATATGGCACTATTCAAGACAAGAAAACCCCGTGCTTTTCAGCACAACTATTTGTATGTTGACGAGCGCAAGGATCGGTTGAAGCAAATCGAAGAGCGTGCCAAGCGTGAGTTGGGTATGCTTCCCGAAAAGGAATTCGACCCGGAAAACATACGCGGCACCTTTGTAAAGGCCACCAAGCATCTTCGCAAGCGCAAAGAGAGCGGCAAGAAGCCCATGAAACTGGGAGTGGCTTTGATTATCATTGCTGCCCTGCTTTTTCTGTGGCACTATCTGCTCACCGGAAACTGGAGATTTTGATTTAAGGATAAATACGTTTGATTTTAAAAGAAGTTTTTATGGGCGATATAATTCATCTGTTACCAGATTCGGTGGCGAATCAGATTGCAGCGGGCGAGGTGATTCAGCGTCCGGCTTCTGTAATTAAAGAATTGGTTGAGAATGCTGTGGATGCGGGTGCCAAGCGTATAGACGTGGTAGTGGCAGATGCCGGAAAGACCATGATACAGGTTGTTGACGATGGAAAGGGTATGTCCGAAACGGATGCCCGCCTGGCTTTCGAGCGTCATGCCACATCAAAAATCCGCCAGGCAAGCGACTTGTTCGCCTTGTCTACGATGGGATTTCGCGGCGAAGCCTTGGCTTCGATTGCCGCCGTGGCTCAAGTAGAGCTGCGCACGCGCATGAAGGATTCCGATATCGGCACGAGTGTCTGCATAGAAGGTTCCAAGGTTACGGCACAAGAGCCTGTGGCTTGTGCTGTGGGAAGCAGCTTTACGATTAAGAATCTGTTTTTTAATGTTCCGGCTCGCAGAAAGTTTTTGAAATCCAACCAAACCGAGCTGAGCAATATACTTCAAGAATTTGAGCGTGTGGCTTTGGTTCATCCCGAGATAGCCTTCTCGCTCACCAGCAACGACTCGGTGATGCTTTCGGTAGCACCATCCTCTTTGCGCCAGCGCATCATCAATGTTTTCGGAAGGAAACTAAATGAACAGCTTTTGTCGGTCTCGGTAGAAACCACCTTGGTCAAGTTGAGTGGTTTTGTGGCGAAGCCGGAATTTGCCCGTAAGAAAGGAGCGCATCAGTACTTTTTTGTGAATAATCGCTACATGAAGCATTCTTATTTTCACAAAGCGGTGCTCGAGGCATTCGACCAGTTGATTCCATCCGGCGAGCAGGTTTCTTACTTTCTTTACTTTGAAGTAGACCCGGCAAACATCGATGTGAATATTCATCCTACAAAAACCGAGATAAAGTTTGAAAATGAATTGGCGATATGGCAGATTATCATAGCGGCTGTCAAAGAGTCTTTAGGGCGCTTCAATGCTGTTCCTACCATAGATTTCGATACCGAAGGCCGTCCGGATCTGCCCCTGTTCGAGGAAAATAACTTTGACGTAGAGCGTCCGAAGACAGAGATTAATCCGGACTTCAATCCATTCAAGTCGCAGTCGGCATCATCTTCCAAAAGAAGCACTTCTGCCGATACATTTTATTCGCGCGGTTCATCTGCGCCCTCTTCTTCGGCAGAATATATACCCTCTCGCTGGGAGGATTTGTATGATAATGCATCCCCCTCGTTACAACAAGAGGACTTTTCGTCGTCGCAGGCACCGGCAGAGCCTCAGGAGCTTACGCTCTATTCAAAGAGTGAGCCGGATTTTTCGGACAAGTCATCGCAACATTATCAATACAAGGGCCGTTACATCATGACAGCCGTAAAATCGGGCTTGATGATCATCGACCAGCAGCGGGCGCACATTCGTGTGCTCTACGACCGTTATCTGGAGCAGATACAGTCTCGCCATGGAGCTTCTCAAGGGTTGCTGTTTCCCGAGATGATACAACTGCCCCCGTCCGAAGCTGTTGTCTTGGAACATTTGCAGGATGAGTTGCGTGCCTTGGGCTTTGATTTGCAGAGCCTGGGAGGCGGTGCCTACAGCTTGAATGCGGTGCCTGCCGGAACAGAAGGCTTGCATGCCGAAACTTTGATTCGCAACATTATCGACACGGCCATGGAAAAAGGCAGTGGCATCAGCGAAGAGATAAACAGTCGTTTGGCTTTGGCTTTGGCCCGAAACTCGGGAATCGTTACCGGTCAGGTGTTGAGCAATGAAGAGATGGAAGCACTGGTTGACAGCCTTTTTGCCTGTGCCACTCCGAATTACACTCCCGATGGTAAAGTGATTATCACCATTCTGGAACAAGAAAACATTGATCGCTTGTTCCGCTAAGGAGTTTTTCTTTTGACTGAGGGCAAGCATCATGCGATGCTTGCAGTCCCCCCGATATAAAAAATGAACTTTCTTCTGCATGGATTCTTGCTTTCACATGCAGAAGAAAGTTTTTTTTGCGGTAACCTGTAGCTTGCCGTTTGTGAAACATCTGCCGCCCCAAGCACTACTGACCGTAGAGGATATATTCCCCAAAAACGCAAATAATTTGTTCCAAGATGTAAGCATAGCGTATGGAAGAGCTGCATGAGGCAGTGGTTGTGAACCGTTCCGTTTTGTTCATGAAGCTTCTGTCAAATAGTATATAAATCTTTGTTTTTCCTATCTTCCTGACGTTATTTCCCTTTTTAATCTAACACACATTCTCTGCAAAAAGTCTGTTCCAGAAAATAATCGTTGCATAATTATGCAAGAAAATGACAGAAAAACGGTATATTCTCTGTATATTCACGAAAAATTCTCTTGTTATTTATGGAAAAATCCCTTGAGATAAAACAATTTATGTCAAGAGAAGTGTAAAATGAACTCCCGAGAAGAAAAAATAAAGTAATGATATTTTACCTAATAAGTGGAAAAAGCAAATATCAAGGCTGTTTTTCTTCTATTTGCTTTTGTTTTATATAACGTGAAAACTACCATATTGCGCTAATAATAAGTTTGATATGGAGTTTTTTACTCGCTGTGACTGACTTATTTTCCGTCACCGGTCCGACAGACTGTAAATAAGCTACGCTCAGTGATGTGTCCTATACAAAATGTCAAAATGACAAATTAATGGCAGTGGCATTGGGGCATCGGTTTCAAAACCGGTGTCAGCCTGTTTCGGAATGGCTCGGATTGTCTTCATGGATTCTGCCTGCAATTCCGGTTGCTTATTTTCATTCAGATTTAATACAGCTCTTCCTTGTTTGCTTTGGTCAAGGCTTCGGCTATGGACCTGACATTTAACTTGGCAAAAATTCGGCTTTTGTGTGTTTTGATGGTATTGACAGAAAGGTTCAGCTCGTCGGCTATTTGTTTGTTGGTCATTCCTTCGGATGTTTTCAGCAATATCTGTTTGTCCGTTTGGGTTAAAACCATATTTTTTTTGAAAGGTAAAAACTCCTTCAGATCAAAGTTGTATGAATAATAAAACGGATTATTGAGCAAATCTATCTGGATGCATGATTTATGGATAGATTGTGTGATGAAAAACACAGCAAGATGCAGTTTTCCCTTGTCGGTATAACTGATAGGAGAGAACCGTTGCGTCAGCGTCATATCTTGGTTGTTCAAACTGATACCGTAGTCTGCTGTGTATAAATGCTGCAACTTATCCTCAAGGGAGTGATTGCTGATAATCTGTTTGTAAAGTACTTCCGCATCTGTCAGAGTGCCGACATCGTCTTTGCTGATGAGTGATTTATATGGAAGCAAAGTATTAAACTGTATTTCAGTGGGATTTTCCTTATTGTCAGCTAAAAGGAAATCTGCACTATATACCACTTCGTTTTGCGTGTAGTCTATCACAAGAATGCAAGCCTTTAGAATTCTTGCAATTACTTCCATGATGCTCTGCTTGACCGTATCGCTTTGATTCGGGTTGATTGCAGTTTCCTTTATTATTTTGATGGCTTCTCTGTATTCGTTCATATTAGTCGGGTTAATAAAATGCAAAAGTAAAAAAAACGTTTCCTTAAAAGAAAAGCAAACACAAACAAACCGTGGCGATGCGTCATAGTTTGTTTGTGTCGTTTCAGCTGCTATTTTACGATACCGTCACCGTTGTCTGCGTTGTATAGTCTTTTGTTTGCAGTCTTATAAGATTCACCCCAATTCATGTCAAAGGCAACACCTAAAGTCACCATATTGGCATTGTTCTTGATTCTGAAATATTCTTTTTTGTATAATCCTTCCCTTTCATATTCATATCCCGAACTGTTGACATGCTTCTTGAAAGGGTTCCACAATCCCAAAGAGAAGGACACTTTCTTGTATCTGTAAGAACAGTCTATGCTTCCTGTGGATTCTCCATAAAAACTTTTCATTCCAAACAACTCCTTCGGATTATGATTGAAGGCGATATTTGCTGAAAAATTTTTGTAGTAGAAGGATAATCTTCCGCCATAGGCAAAATCAGACAATGAAAAATCTTCATCTCTCATATCAAAATCATAATAATTGTAGGAGAAATAGGCATTAATGGACAACATGTCCTTAATGATGTCAAAGCTGGCTGACAGACCTAACTTCTGCGCATATTTTTTATCAAAAACCAGATATTGGTATCCTAACTTTCCGTCTTGGCTATAAAAACCCGGTGCAAACAGTTTCCTTGCCGTTTCGATATTATAGTTGAGCGAAAGATACCATCTTTCCGGATTCCACGAAAAAGAGAAGTCGTGCTTTATATTGTCATAGGGACGCAAGGCTGAATTGCCTTTGTCGAATTCATACTTGTTCAGGCTTTTTGAGATTCCGCTCAATACAGAAAGGCTGGGTATTACGGGGCGCATGGTAATCTGATAGGTCAGTCCCATATTGTCTAAAGGCATATATTTTATTCTTCCTATCGGACGATACAATACTCTTTTGTAAGCATTGTCCCCCTCTTTATAACAAACCCAACTAACACCGAATCCTCCCATATAGTGAAATCTCTTGATATTTCCGGACACTTGGGTATAAGCATATAAATCCTGGTCCTTAGAAGCAAAATCGTTCGAAATGTCGTCACTGTATAAGTTGTGTGTATCTGTTATTTTGTATCTTAAACCGGTATCCCAGGAAAGGTTCTGCAACGAATAACTGTACATGCCTTCTGCTATGAGCGATTTGCGTTTTCCTTCCACGCCATATTCGAATCTGGAATCCGTTTCGTCAATCTTTTCTGTGTAGAAATAGTTATAATCAGTATGCAGATACCTGCCTACTACATTGAAAAGCAAGGACTGTTTTTTTGAGATTTTATATTCGGAAAACAAATCTAATATTGGAGAATAGCTTTTGTCTTTGGGCGATACGAAGGAATTCCCGATCAGCAGTCCTTGATTGAATATCTCCTGCGGACTGTCCTGGTTGTTATTATTGTTCGTGTAGTAGCTGAGTTTGGCATTGAAAACAAAATTGCTTTTCTGATAATTATATACAGCGTCTAAATTTTGCAGAAAGTATCCGTATGGTGCTTCTACACCTTTTCTGGAAATCTCCATCTCGTCTGTTTTCAGATACGTGTCCGTATAGGATTTTTTGTAGTCGCGGTATTTATTGTAATAGCTCAAGCTAAACAAACTGTTTGCCTTGTTGAATTTGACATAGGCACTGTTGTATAATGACATTGTTGTGAATGCAACATTTTCATAGAGACCAAACTGACCGCCGGAAGTATGTTTCTTGGTCACGATATTAATGATTGCGCTGATATTGCTGTCGTTATACCGTGCTCCCAATTTATCGAAGTATTCTACTTTCTTGATATCTTCGGGAGCAACAGTCAGAAATTCATTTATGGTGGCATCAATATTGTTGATTTTAAAGAGAACAGTGCCGCCTTCCATAGTAGTTGCATTCTTGTTCTGAAGATCAAGGATTACTCCCGGAAGCTTGATTTTACTCAGTAAATTCCATGCAGAGGATGATGCTTTCCGCATATTTGAAGTAGGAATCAATACCAGACGGTCGGACTTAGAAATGACATTGTTGCTTTTAATGACAATATCACCCAGTGTGACTGTTTTGGTTGAATCGGACATATTCCTGAAGAGAGAGTCCGTTTCTGCAGAATTGGCATTTTGGCTATGTGTATGCTTGATTTCTTGACTGAAAACAGATGCAGAAACCAAAAGAAGGGGAAGCAGACATAATCTATTTTTCATAATTGCTTTCTATTAGTGAGTTGTTAAAATGTTCAAGAATATACCTTTCTTTACTCGTATGTTCTTTATCAAGGAGTATCTCTAAGTCTAAGAAAATAATTCTTCCTACTACAAGGACAGTCTTTTGTTAAATTGATATATATTTAATTGAATCGCTATAAAAATCATGCAAAAATAAGAACTAAAGTTGTAAAATTGTTTTTTTTGTTAACATAAATTAGCATAGTTGTAATGCGTTACTAATTTGCTATCATCGTAATAAAGTCACGCTGTAATGGCAGTTTTAGTTCTTGTTTCCATAAAAAATCACCCAAAAGTATGACACCTGTTTTTTTATAATTTCCAAAAAACAAAATAATTTTGCAACATCAAATTCAAGGATGTTAAATAATTCAAGCAAGTATGTTATCGGGAAATAATCAAGAAATACGGACCCGACAAATGGTTTTATCTGGATGTAGGTTGTCCTTATGCAAAAGACTAAAATAATGAAAAAACTAAGTTCACTGTTTTCACTTGTGCTGTTGTGTACACAAGTGAATGCCCAGTCAAAAATTCAGGGTTATATCGTTTCGGAAGACAAGACTCCGATACAGTATGCCAATATTATGTTGCTCCAAAAATCAGACTCTGCATTAATCAGCGCTGTGATGGGAGATGCGCAAGGGAGATTCGAGGTAAGCTCCCATGCAGACAACATCATCAAGATTTCAAGTGTAGGGTATAAGGACAGTTTTTTTAGCGTAAGCAGTCTGCCGGATACAGTTGTTCTCTATGCTTCGCCCATAGCCCTGAATGAGGTGGTTGTAAAAACACCGCCCTTGCCCATAACCAGAATGTCGGGAAATTCATTGATTACAAATATCAAGGGATCTGTTTTGGAACATGTGGGCAATTCAAAAGATGTTTTGGGAAAGCTTCCCGGAATTTTGGTCTCCAATGGTTCGGTTCAAGTGTTTGGCAAGGGAGCACCGGCCATTTATATCAATGGACATTTGGTCCGAAACGATAATTTGTTGGACCAGTTGAGTTCGGAGCGCATTAAGGATGTAGAGCTTATTACCAATCCCGGTTCGCGTTATGATGCCGAAGTCAGTTCGGTTATCCGCATCACTACGGTAAAAGAACAAGGTGACGGCTTTTCGCTGAATAATACTGCTAAGGTGAGTTATTGTGACTATGTCAATGCTTCTGACATCTTGGACATCAACTACAGATGGAAAAAAGTAGATGTTTTTGCCACCGGGGAATATGATTGGAACCGGCAAAAGGGAAAGTCTTCCAACATTCAGCGCTCCTGGACGAGCCGTAACATTCGTCAGGATATTGCTATGGATGCTCGTTACAAACAGCAGCTTTATGACGGTAAGATTGGTTTTAATTATATGGTATCAGACAAACATTCGCTCGGAGCTTTCTACAAGGTATCGCACATGCCCTTGGATACAAAGGCAAAATACGACACGCAATCTGCAATGGATGGCATTCTTTCGGAAACGAGTTTTGTGGATAAAACTGCTGATTCAAAACCGACAGAACATCTTTTGGAAGCCTATTATAAGGGTGCTTTTGGAAAATGGACTTTGGATGCCAACCTGAATTGCTTATGGAGGAACGGCCGTTCAAACGAATATTCAACAGAAAGCGATGAGGCTGCTGCTGACAGAAAAATAACCATTCATGAAGATAATGCAGGCAGGCTTTATACCGGTGAACTGCATGCCCGGCATCCTTTGTGGAAAGGTAGCCTGAGTTTTGGCGTAGAGGCATCCGGAAGCCAAAGAACCGAAGATTATTGTAATGTGGAGGCTGTCATAAAGGACAATGCTGACCAAAATAAGGAAATCAACCTGGCTGCGTATGTTGAAACTTCGCAACAGGTTGGAAAAGTGATGTTTTCACTCGGATTACGCTATGAACATGTGAACAGAAAGTATTATAACAAAGGGGTTTTGGATAAGGACCTCTCATCTTCATACAACGATGTATTTCCCACTGCTTCTGTTGCCATGCCGATAGGACGTACGATGTGGCAATTGAGTTATGCACGTAAATATAACCGGCCATTTTATGCTCAACTGAGCAGTACGGTTTCTTACGTGAACAAATATCTCTACCAAAGCGGTAACCCGAATCTGAAATCGCAATACAATGATAATCTTTCTTTTGCCTTTCGGTATAGCTGGTTCATGTTGATGATGAATTACACGCATACATCGGGTAAAATTATCGACGAATGCCTTTCGTCAGAGGATAATCCTTCCGTGACTGTGATGCGAAAGGTTAATTCAGAAAAGGGTTTGGACCAGCTTCAGGCTATGGTCTCTGTGAATCCGCATTTCGGTTTGTATTATCCAACGCTTATGGGTGGAGTATTGTCTCAATTTTATGAGGTTGAATATAAAGGAGGAATCAAGAAGTTCAATCAACCTCTGTTTATCGTCAGAATGAACAATATGTTTATGCTGAAACGGAATTTCCAGATAAATGTCGACCTGAATTGGAGAAGTGCCGGAGAATCAGAAAACATTCATTTGAATCAAAATTGGGCTTTGTCGGCAGGTGTTAGCAAGCAAATTGGTTGTCATTGGAATTTAAATTTGTCAGCACAGGATATTTTCAATACATCGAAGGTAAATAAATTCCATATATACAGTGCTGCCTGCGATGTGGACATGAGCAAGAGAGTAAACTCCAGAACCGTAATGTTCACGGCACGCTATTCTTTCAATACCGCAAAAAGCAAATACGCCGGAAAGGGGGTAGAAGCTTATGAACGCGAAAGATTGAAGTAGTAACTGTTTGATTTTAGCTTACTGTTATATAGTAGAATATAAAGACCGTTATTAACAGAAAAAAAACGTGAAACAATGAGCAGAAGTATTGTTGGATATATTTGCTTGCTTGCTGGCAGCGGTATGAATCGTTACGGATTCGACAATATATTCTGTGAAAATTCAAAAGCAGAAGAAAACGAAAAGGAGATAAACACGAACTGTGAGGTGTTTATCTCCTTTTGTCGTATCTTTTACAAACTGCAAAACTCTCTGAATGCATAATGGTTTGATTAGTAAGGTTGTAGGTTGTTTGTTTTCTGTTTGTTAGGATGCTTGTATACATTCTTGATTACTGTGGAAAAATATCAATCTAAGTTTGTTGACAAAGTATGGCAATTTTTCATCCGATTGTTTGTTCAAATAAAACAATTATTGTAGTTTTGTTGCCAGAATCTATCAACATAGTTGCATATATGAAGTTTACAGATAAACTTAAAAAATTGAGGGAAACAAATGGTTTTACTCAAAGACAAATTGCTGCGATATTGGATATTGATGTTGCTGTCTATAACCGTTTTGAAAAAGGAGAACGTAAAATGAAACGAGATATGGTAGATAAGATTGCTAGCACATATCATATTTCAGCAATGGAGCTAAGAAAATATTGGCTAGCAGAGCAAGTGTATTCACTTCTCTGTGAAGAAGGAAATGCAAGCCAAGTTATTAATATGGTAGCTGAAGACATTTCAGAATATGAGTTAAAAACAAATTCAGAGAAAAGAAATTATGAATAATACATATACGGAAATCAAAAAATCAGGAGCGACATTTACCCCTGTTGGATTAGCAGATTTCTTATCAGAAAAGATATTATCTCAAATTGAAAGTTCGTCGGACGAACTTATTGTTCTAGACCCAGCGTGTGGTGACGGTTCTTTACTGTCTGCAATGAATAGAATGGGTGGGAAAAGAATTATGTCATTGATTGGATATGACACTAATAGTAAATATTTGGAACAGGCAGAAGCACTCATGAATAAAATGAGTGATGAAAAAAAACATAAGTTTATCTGTGAAGATTTCTTAACCGTATGTCCTTCTGTAACGAATCTATTTACAGAAAACTTGTGCCAAGAGTTTACAGATATAGTAATTGCTAATCCCCCGTATGTAAGAACTCAAGTTTTGGGAGCTGCTAGAGCGCAACAACTTGCCCATGATTTTAATCTCACAGGTCGAATAGACTTATATTATCCTTTCCTGATGGCAATGACAAATGCTCTTAAAAAAGGAGGAATACTGGGTGTGATAACCTCAAACCGTTACATCAGCACTAAAAGTGGAGGTGATATTAGAAAATTTCTCCTCGATAACTATGACATAATTGAGATTATAGACCTTGGTGATACGAAATTATTTAATGCAGCAGTGTTGCCGGCTATTTTTATAGGCAAAAAAAAGTTGCATAAAAATTTCTCTTCAAAGGTAGGGAAATATACGAGTATCTATGAAGCGGAAGAAACGCATAAAAACGAAGAAGGCAATACCATGTGTTCTCACAAAAATATTTTTGACATACTTAGGTCTGAAAAATCAGGTTGCTATGCTGTCGGCGAACAGCAATATATGTTTAAGAGAGGATTGCTAAAGCATTCTACAGACAAAACAAGTATCTGGCAAATGTCTGATGCGCATGAAAATAAATGGATAGACACTATAAATGCGCATGCAGCTTTTAGAATAAAAGATAAATTTAAAGTAAGAGTAGGCATAAAATCATGTGCAGACAATATATTCATCTCGCAACTGTGGGATAAAGAAGGGCTTGAAATAGAGGAAACTCTCCTTTGTCCAATGATTTCACAAGAGAACATCGAGCCATGGGCGATAGATAAAGATTCTATGTTACATGTCTTATATCCTCATTATTCAAAAGATGGGAAACGACAAGTGTTTGACATTGAAAAATTTCCATTAGCATCTCATTACCTTCAAAGACATCGAGAACAATTAGAAGAAAGAAAATATTTGATTAAAGCTGGGCGCAAATGGTATGAATATTGGGTTCCTCAAAATCCAGCTTTTTGGAAGATGCCCAAAGTCGTTTTCCCAGATATTAGTGTACGTCCTCGTTTTTGTTTTGATGAAAGTGGGGCTATTGTAAATGGTAATTGTTATTGGATGTGTGCGCAAAATGAAGAAGAGAGGTCTCTATTATTATTGATTGAAGGAGTAAGTAATTCTAGCGTAATGGTTAGATACCATGATTTATGTTTTAACAATAAGTTATATTCAGGTAGAAGACGTTATCTCGCTCAATATGTTGAACAATATCCGATGCCTTCTCCAAAATTGGAATCTTCAAAACTGATTGTTTCATTAGTGGGAAAATTAAACAATACCTCAGATGCACGTGAAAAAGAAATACTTGCATCTGAGATTGATAACTTGGTAAAAATATCTTTTGGTATTACTGATTGTCTGGATACTTAGGATTAAAAACTGATTTTCCGCTAAAGGAATTAAAAAAGTTCATGGGAATTGAACGTTGGCATTTATAACTTGTGTCATTGACAAAGGTAAAAGAATCGCCAAGTTTATTTCCAGGACACAAAATCACGCCTTCTATATTACCGCTCTTATCTGTAAGAACTATTAAATATCGAACGTCTTCCGTTGTTATATCGAGATTTGTGTCTATAACGACAGGATTACTTGGAGAATATTTACCCAAATCAACTGTTGGAGAATCTTGAACTTTTATTTCCAAAAGTTGATTTGGTATATCTGGATAGCCACCAACTAATGTGTCATCAACTTGATAACCAAGGAGGGTTGCAACAAGTCGTTCTAATTCTTGTCCACGTGTTTTTGTATCAGCTGTCGTAAGTTTTTTGCCAAGAAGAGAATTGACAACTTTATCCTTAATAACATCAAGAGATAATAATTTCCCTGATTGAGGTGAAGTGGAAATATCGTCAGTTATACTAAAATAATTCTTTTGAGTATGAGAGGACATCTTGGGAGTATCATCAAAAAAAAGACATTTCAAATAATGACTTGTAATTTCCTTTCTTTTTGCATCTGTGATAATAAGTTGGTATTTCATAGTTGGAACACCAAAAGCCCCAAAATGATCAACTATATATTGAGGTGTTGCAACTACAATAGTCTTTATTTCTTGCTTTTCAGTATCTATTTGAACTAGAATTAGTCTAATATCATTGCATTTTATGTTTGTACCGTCTTTCTTATATTTGACTAATACATTTAAGGTATTTGGAAATCTATTCCAGACTTGTAAATTATAGTTGTCTCCTGTTGTTACAATATACGAATCAGCCAAACATGCTAACAACTTAGGGATACCTTTTTTCTTCAATGGGATTATCTCAAAATCATTCTTGTCTGCAATTTTAATACTTCCATCATCCAATTGTTTTGCTATTGCTTTACGCAATGTCGAACCATTTGTACGAGGATTTTTTGATAAAGAAAATTTTGTTCCTATTAAATGATATAATTTGTCCGCAAGCTCTTGACCAGACAAAACTTCTGAGATGTTTACTGGAGGAAAACTTAAGTTGCTCATCTACCACTACTTTTGTACGAATATAGAAAGTAAATACCCTTTTCTTGAAGGAAAAGGGCGTGGTAGTGGTTGATACCGAGGCCTAGCACAGCCCACATCAGACAACAACCAAGCTGTCCACGCCCCAATATAAGAGCGCAGCCACCCATCGCCTTGACTGTACTGATGTGTTCATGAAGTGCTAGTTCTGGTATCTCAGTCGAGTCAAGGATGCCTTAAACTCATTAACTATTTCTTCCGAATATATTCTTTTATGTTTATACTATAGTTAACTTTTTGCGCAAAAACGCTGTGCAAAGATACGCAAATATATCTGGATATGCAAGAATGATTCCAATAACGATTTATAGTCAAACCAGAATGGTTATTAGTCAATTGTCTTTTAGCATGTTGATACATATTGTATCTCAAAATATATCTCCATTTATCACTTTACAAGATGGCAGGAAAGTAAATAATGAGTATGCTATTTTAGATGGAGATATTTGTACATTTTGTACAAATCAAGTAAACAAACAGTACAATTGGGCTTTTGCATTCTATGAAAAGCAAACTGGTGCTTTAATGCAAGTATTACGAACAAATGAACAAATGTGTTTTTTTACCATCAATCCTTCCTTGATAGATTGGTATAATGCTAAGTGTTATGAAATGAAAAGAGATTCTTCTGTCTATTACAAGGGGATGGTTTTTCTATTGGATGGACAGAAAAAAGTAGACAGCTTGAACGTTCGTTTCAATCTCTTACCTTCCATACCTAAAATTAAGGATGCTTCTTTTACATACACTGAATACGATTGGGAACATGATGATTTTTTCCCTAATGCTGTATTTAAAATGTATTTCCAATCAGAAAGGTGTGATAAAGTGCTTCTATACACGGGAGAACCTTTTTATTTTGAACCTCCCATATCCTACTACTTTAGATTTATTACGATTGTGAATCCTTACAGTTCTAATGGTATGTTATCAATTAGTACCAACGATGCTGATTGGGGACAATGCTATAAAATTATACCTGGAAATAAATATGGATGGGGAATTTCTAATGATACATTGTTTACAACAAACTATATATATGATTCAAATATATTAGCACGCTTGGAGGAATTGAAAAAAGAATTGTCTTCTGTTTCATGTGTAACGAAAGAATCTGAAATTCGTATCATTAATAAGAATAACCATATAGAAATAGAAGGAGATAAAAGTTCAATACAATCCTTGTTATTGTATAATGTAGCCGGAAAACTTATTATGAATCAGCGTGAAGGCGATAGAATGGATATTTCTAACTTACCTTCTGGAGTATATGTCGTATTCTGTAGGACTAAAGATAATCAAATATTAACAGAAAAAATTGTGAAACAATGAGAAAACTCTTTACTATGTATGCTTGCTTAGTAGTATTAGCAATTAAAGGTCAAATTTATGACGGAATATATTCTTATGGTATGGATGAGTATATAGAAAAGTCTACAGATTTGCCAATAGTCCGTAAAGTTAATGGGGGGACTGTATTTAGAATAACTTATATAGGGAATTGGACAAATGACATGAAAGGTGCTTTTGAATATGCATGTAAAATATGGGAGGAGCAATTACCTCAGACTCTTCCTATAAATATAACAGCAACAATTGGAAAAATACGCGGATCAGGGGGACAAAAGCTTCTTTCAAAAGTAAATTATTCAGAATATCTTAATTCATTGTCTGCTCTTTCTAGCCAAATTAAAGCGATTGTGCTAGAGGAATATCAAACAGGTACTAATTACCAATTTGTAGATTCAATACAAGGTAGCGAGTTTTTTGCTAAACCTGATATCTCTATTACTTATAATGAGACATTACTTGATGAGTTCTCTTATTCCTTATATGCTACCCCTTTGAATAAATATGATTTTGTCACAGTCGTATTAAGAGATATAGCTAAAGGGCTAGGGATTTCCTCTCGTATTTTGGCTGATGTGAACAACAATAAAATATTATATATGGGAGGAGGAATTTCGCCATTTGAAAGATATGTTTATTCTGCTATAGGGTATGGAGATGGTATTCAAGCATATGTGAATGCAACAAAAGGATCCTTGCCTATCAGTATAGAGGAATACGGAACTTTGTCATTATATGCTCCTTTTCCATTTAAAAATGGAGTTTCTTTAAATTCTTTTATTCCTGATTCTAATAAAAACATAACACAATTGCTAACTTATGAATTTGGACGAGGAACAATAATTCGAGACATTACAGATGATTATGCAAATTTGTTTAAGTATGGTTTGGGATGGAAGCCTGTGATAGCAACTGGTGGTCCCCACATTGATACTAATGGTGTGACAGAAGGGAATACAGGAAATGTTATTCCTTATGGAGGAACAATTAGTGCAAATGTGTTTGAGAATTTTGTGAGGGATGATATTTCCTTTGAAGAACAAAATGGAATTGAAATAAACACATTAAAGACATCTGATTTTAATATCAAGGAATATTGTAAGCCTTACGATTGTAATTATAGGCCAAATGCTCCTATAAATACGGAAGGTTGGACTGTATCGCTGCTAAAAAAGGATGGAACATGGGATGTCGTGTATGATTTGCCTGTGATACCTTCAGTTTTGAATGTAAATATGAATGATTTTAATTATCATTGTGATGTTAACGAATATGCTCGTACAGCTGATGGTTTTTTACGTTGTAGGGTTGTTTTTAATCAAAATTATCCAGATAATTTATATGGTAGGACTTATCGAAGTATGAAAACAAATTATTATTTGTTGGATTATCTTCCTCAACGTGCAGAAATGAGTTTTTCAGGTGTAATGCCTATAAATTCTGTACAAACATTTTTAAATGAATATATGCGTGACATAAAGATTGGAATCAAAAACTTAGAAGGAACTGAACGTGTTGTGGTAGAGCAATTAGATGAAGGTGAACGTATACCTAGTAAATTTGAGGTAAACGATTTTAAAAAAGGATATTTTATAGCAACAGTAGATAAAGAGTTTTCTTCTAAGTTTACTATTATTGCTTATAATAAAAATGGAAGTACAAGAAGTGAAACCGTGGAAATTGCTCCGTTAGAACCTGTAAATCAAAAGATCGAAATTCAAGTATATGATAATTCAATTAAAATTAAGAATGCACGGATATGTAATTCTTCAAATAAAATGTTGGCCACTTATGAGATTATTCCATTTGATGACCGTTCAATACATATTTTGTTGCAAGGACATATTAAAAGTAATGATACAATAATAAATATTAGTACATTGAAAGCTGGATTATATGTATTGAATTATTATGATACAAGAAACGTTAAGCATTCAGTAAAATTTAAAAAGCAATAAAAAAGGAAAAGGAGATAAACACGAACTGTGAGGTGTTTATCTCCTTTTGTCGTATCTTTTACAAACTGCAAAACTCTCTGAATGCATAATGGTTTGATTAGTAAGGTTGTAGGTTGTTTGTTTTCTGTTTGTTAGGATGCTTGTATACATTCTTGATTACTGTGGAAAAATATCAATCTAAGTTTGTTGACAAAGTATGGCAATTTTTCATCCGATTGTTTGTTCAAATAAAACAATTATTGTAGTTTTGTTGCCAGAATCTATCAACATAGTTGCATATATGAAGTTTACAGATAAACTTAAAAAATTGAGGGAAACAAATGGTTTTACTCAAAGACAAATTGCTGCGATATTGGATATTGATGTTGCTGTCTATAACCGTTTTGAAAAAGGAGAACGTAAAATGAAACGAGATATGGTAGATAAGATTGCTAGCACATATCATATTTCAGCAATGGAGCTAAGAAAATATTGGCTAGCAGAGCAAGTGTATTCACTTCTCTGTGAAGAAGGAAATGCAAGCCAAGTTATTAATATGGTAGCTGAAGACATTTCAGAATATGAGTTAAAAACAAATTCAGAGAAAAGAAATTATGAATAATACATATACGGAAATCAAAAAATCAGGAGCGACATTTACCCCTGTTGGATTAGCAGATTTCTTATCAGAAAAGATATTATCTCAAATTGAAAGTTCGTCGGACGAACTTATTGTTCTAGACCCAGCGTGTGGTGACGGTTCTTTACTGTCTGCAATGAATAGAATGGGTGGGAAAAGAATTATGTCATTGATTGGATATGACACTAATAGTAAATATTTGGAACAGGCAGAAGCACTCATGAATAAAATGAGTGATGAAAAAAAACATAAGTTTATCTGTGAAGATTTCTTAACCGTATGTCCTTCTGTAACGAATCTATTTACAGAAAACTTGTGCCAAGAGTTTACAGATATAGTAATTGCTAATCCCCCGTATGTAAGAACTCAAGTTTTGGGAGCTGCTAGAGCGCAACAACTTGCCCATGATTTTAATCTCACAGGTCGAATAGACTTATATTATCCTTTCCTGATGGCAATGACAAATGCTCTTAAAAAAGGAGGAATACTGGGTGTGATAACCTCAAACCGTTACATCAGCACTAAAAGTGGAGGTGATATTAGAAAATTTCTCCTCGATAACTATGACATAATTGAGATTATAGACCTTGGTGATACGAAATTATTTAATGCAGCAGTGTTGCCGGCTATTTTTATAGGCAAAAAAAAGTTGCATAAAAATTTCTCTTCAAAGGTAGGGAAATATACGAGTATCTATGAAGCGGAAGAAACGCATAAAAACGAAGAAGGCAATACCATGTGTTCTCACAAAAATATTTTTGACATACTTAGGTCTGAAAAATCAGGTTGCTATGCTGTCGGCGAACAGCAATATATGTTTAAGAGAGGATTGCTAAAGCATTCTACAGACAAAACAAGTATCTGGCAAATGTCTGATGCGCATGAAAATAAATGGATAGACACTATAAATGCGCATGCAGCTTTTAGAATAAAAGATAAATTTAAAGTAAGAGTAGGCATAAAATCATGTGCAGACAATATATTCATCTCGCAACTGTGGGATAAAGAAGGGCTTGAAATAGAGGAAACTCTCCTTTGTCCAATGATTTCACAAGAGAACATCGAGCCATGGGCGATAGATAAAGATTCTATGTTACATGTCTTATATCCTCATTATTCAAAAGATGGGAAACGACAAGTGTTTGACATTGAAAAATTTCCATTAGCATCTCATTACCTTCAAAGACATCGAGAACAATTAGAAGAAAGAAAATATTTGATTAAAGCTGGGCGCAAATGGTATGAATATTGGGTTCCTCAAAATCCAGCTTTTTGGAAGATGCCCAAAGTCGTTTTCCCAGATATTAGTGTACGTCCTCGTTTTTGTTTTGATGAAAGTGGGGCTATTGTAAATGGTAATTGTTATTGGATGTGTGCGCAAAATGAAGAAGAGAGGTCTCTATTATTATTGATTGAAGGAGTAAGTAATTCTAGCGTAATGGTTAGATACCATGATTTATGTTTTAACAATAAGTTATATTCAGGTAGAAGACGTTATCTCGCTCAATATGTTGAACAATATCCGATGCCTTCTCCAAAATTGGAATCTTCAAAACTGATTGTTTCATTAGTGGGAAAATTAAACAATACCTCAGATGCACGTGAAAAAGAAATACTTGCATCTGAGATTGATAACTTGGTAAAAATATCTTTTGGTATTACTGATTGTCTGGATACTTAGGATTAAAAACTGATTTTCCGCTAAAGGAATTAAAAAAGTTCATGGGAATTGAACGTTGGCATTTATAACTTGTGTCATTGACAAAGGTAAAAGAATCGCCAAGTTTATTTCCAGGACACAAAATCACGCCTTCTATATTACCGCTCTTATCTGTAAGAACTATTAAATATCGAACGTCTTCCGTTGTTATATCGAGATTTGTGTCTATAACGACAGGATTACTTGGAGAATATTTACCCAAATCAACTGTTGGAGAATCTTGAACTTTTATTTCCAAAAGTTGATTTGGTATATCTGGATAGCCACCAACTAATGTGTCATCAACTTGATAACCAAGGAGGGTTGCAACAAGTCGTTCTAATTCTTGTCCACGTGTTTTTGTATCAGCTGTCGTAAGTTTTTTGCCAAGAAGAGAATTGACAACTTTATCCTTAATAACATCAAGAGATAATAATTTCCCTGATTGAGGTGAAGTGGAAATATCGTCAGTTATACTAAAATAATTCTTTTGAGTATGAGAGGACATCTTGGGAGTATCATCAAAAAAAAGACATTTCAAATAATGACTTGTAATTTCCTTTCTTTTTGCATCTGTGATAATAAGTTGGTATTTCATAGTTGGAACACCAAAAGCCCCAAAATGATCAACTATATATTGAGGTGTTGCAACTACAATAGTCTTTATTTCTTGCTTTTCAGTATCTATTTGAACTAGAATTAGTCTAATATCATTGCATTTTATGTTTGTACCGTCTTTCTTATATTTGACTAATACATTTAAGGTATTTGGAAATCTATTCCAGACTTGTAAATTATAGTTGTCTCCTGTTGTTACAATATACGAATCAGCCAAACATGCTAACAACTTAGGGATACCTTTTTTCTTCAATGGGATTATCTCAAAATCATTCTTGTCTGCAATTTTAATACTTCCATCATCCAATTGTTTTGCTATTGCTTTACGCAATGTCGAACCATTTGTACGAGGATTTTTTGATAAAGAAAATTTTGTTCCTATTAAATGATATAATTTGTCCGCAAGCTCTTGACCAGACAAAACTTCTGAGATGTTTACTGGAGGAAAACTTAAGTTGCTCATCTACCACTACTTTTGTACGAATATAGAAAGTAAATACCCTTTTCTTGAAGGAAAAGGGCGTGGTAGTGGTTGATACCGAGGCCTAGCACAGCCCACATCAGACAACAACCAAGCTGTCCACGCCCCAATATAAGAGCGCAGCCACCCATCGCCTTGACTGTACTGATGTGTTCATGAAGTGCTAGTTCTGGTATCTCAGTCGAGTCAAGGATGCCTTAAACTCATTAACTATTTCTTCCGAATATATTCTTTTATGTTTATACTATAGTTAACTTTTTGCGCAAAAACGCTGTGCAAAGATACGCAAATATATCTGGATATGCAAGAATGATTCCAATAACGATTTATAGTCAAACCAGAATGGTTATTAGTCAATTGTCTTTTAGCATGTTGATACATATTGTATCTCAAAATATATCTCCATTTATCACTTTACAAGATGGCAGGAAAGTAAATAATGAGTATGCTATTTTAGATGGAGATATTTGTACATTTTGTACAAATCAAGTAAACAAACAGTACAATTGGGCTTTTGCATTCTATGAAAAGCAAACTGGTGCTTTAATGCAAGTATTACGAACAAATGAACAAATGTGTTTTTTTACCATCAATCCTTCCTTGATAGATTGGTATAATGCTAAGTGTTATGAAATGAAAAGAGATTCTTCTGTCTATTACAAGGGGATGGTTTTTCTATTGGATGGACAGAAAAAAGTAGACAGCTTGAACGTTCGTTTCAATCTCTTACCTTCCATACCTAAAATTAAGGATGCTTCTTTTACATACACTGAATACGATTGGGAACATGATGATTTTTTCCCTAATGCTGTATTTAAAATGTATTTCCAATCAGAAAGGTGTGATAAAGTGCTTCTATACACGGGAGAACCTTTTTATTTTGAACCTCCCATATCCTACTACTTTAGATTTATTACGATTGTGAATCCTTACAGTTCTAATGGTATGTTATCAATTAGTACCAACGATGCTGATTGGGGACAATGCTATAAAATTATACCTGGAAATAAATATGGATGGGGAATTTCTAATGATACATTGTTTACAACAAACTATATATATGATTCAAATATATTAGCACGCTTGGAGGAATTGAAAAAAGAATTGTCTTCTGTTTCATGTGTAACGAAAGAATCTGAAATTCGTATCATTAATAAGAATAACCATATAGAAATAGAAGGAGATAAAAGTTCAATACAATCCTTGTTATTGTATAATGTAGCCGGAAAACTTATTATGAATCAGCGTGAAGGCGATAGAATGGATATTTCTAACTTACCTTCTGGAGTATATGTCGTATTCTGTAGGACTAAAGATAATCAAATATTAACAGAAAAAATTGTGAAACAATGAGCATTGAAAGCTGGATTATATGTGTTGAACTATTATGATACAAGAAACGTTAAACATTCAGTAAAATTTAAAAAGCAATAAAAAACGAAAAGGAGATAAACACGAACTGTGAGGTGTTTATCTCCTTTTTATTTACTCTTTGAGCATTATCCTTGGAAGTATACACGTTTTACGCGTGTGCTGACTCCCGTAAGAATTTCATAAGGAATAGTTTCCAAAAGGTCGCTGAGTACAGTAACCGGAAGATTCTTTCCGAATATCTCTACCGAATCTCCTTCCTGACAGTCGATGTCCGTGACGTCAATCATGCAAACATCCATGCAGATGTTGCCCACATAAGGAGCTTTCTGTCCGTTTACCAGACAATAGCCACGACCGCAACCCAGTTTTCTGTTCAGTCCGTCGGCATAACCTATCGGGATGGCTGCAATGCGACTCTTGCGTTGCAGAACACCTTTCCGGCTGTAGCCCACAGTATCTTCTTGCTCTACGTCATGAATCTGCAGGATGGTAGTGCGCAAGGTGCTCACATGATTAATCACTTCGTTGTTTCGGGAGTTAATGCCATACAGACCAAGTCCCAAACGAACCATGTCAAGATGTCTTTCGGGGAAGTGTTCAATACCGGCACTGTTGCAAATATGGCGCAGAATCTTATGCGAAAAGGCTGCCTGAAGCAAGTCGCTTCCATGCAGGAAACTTTCGTATTGCCGTGTCGAGAAGTCGTCGAAACAATCGGCATCGCTACCCACAAAATGAGAGAATACGGAGCGGGGAATAACGGCTGTCTGATGTTTCAGCTTGTCAATCAGCTTCTCCATGTCCCGATAAGGATCGAAGCCTAAGCGGTGCATGCCAGTGTCGAGTTTGATGTGTATGGGGAAATTCGTAATACCTTCTTTTTCGGCGGCATGGATTAAAGCATCCAAAATTCTGAAGCTGTACACTTCGGGCTCCAATTCATATTCAAACAAGGTTTTAAAAGCTGTCATCTCCGGATTCATAATCATAATGTTCGATTTGATTCCGGCTTTTCGGAGATCGGCACCCTCGTCGGCAACAGCCACTGCCAGATAGTCGGCATGATGGTCTTGCAGAGTTTTGGCAATCTCGACAGCTCCTGCCCCGTATGCTGAGGCCTTGACCATGCAAACCATTTTTGTTTCGGGTTTCATGAAGCTGCGGTAGTAATTCATATTCTCTACGACTCCGTTCAAATCAATCTCCAAAATGGTTTCGTGCACTTTCAGTTCCAAAAGTTCGGTGAGCTCGTCGAAGTGGAATATGCGTGCTCCCTTAATCAGAATGATGGCTTGCTGCAACGTGTCGAGCAGACCGCTTTCAATAAGTTCTTCCGTATGGAAAAAGAAATGATGCTCCATGCTGAAAAGGTCGCTGTGTTCGGAAATGGCTTTTCCCACACCGATGACTTTCTGTACCTGTCTGCTTTCGAGCAAAGAAGCAACCTTGGCATAAAGAACATCTGGCTCTTCTCCGGTCTGGCATATATCGCTCAAGATGACTACACGCTCTTTATTGTTGCAATCCGGACGGCGGTTCATGAAATCCAGAGCAATGTCCAGTGCATTAAAATCGGAGTTATAGCTGTCATTAATCAGCGTACAGTTGTTTTTTCCCTCGATCACTTCCAGACGCATGGCAATAGGTTCGAGCTGAGCCATCCGTTCTTTGATAACTTTGCGGTCGGTATTCAGATAAAGGGCCATGGCCAGGCAATGAGTGGCATCTGTGATGGAAGCTTCGTCAATAAAAGGAATTTCCACCTGGTCGGTGGTACCTTGATAGCGGTAAGTCAGTGTTGTGGTTTGCTGATGTCGTTCCGGACGGACAAACAAGCGTGCTTCGGGATTCAGGAACGACCATCCGAATGCTTTGCTGCCCATGCCATAACTCAAGATGCCGTTTTTTATCAATTCATTATCCTCATTATAGACAATTACTTCTGTGTCCTTGAACAGCTTCAGTTTCTCGTGGCATTTTTCATCCAGCGATACAAAGTTTTCCTGATGTGCATTGCCCAGGGAAGTGAAGATGCCGTAACGGGGCTGAATGATGGTTTGCAAGGCTTCCATTTCACCGCATTGCGAAATGCCTGCTTCGAAGATTCCCAATTCTGTTTGCTTGGTGATATTCCAGATAGACAGAGGAACACCGATTTGAGAATTGTAACTGCGCGGTGAGCGGGCGATGACATATTTGTCCGAAAGAATCTGATAGAGCCATTCTTTGACTACGGTTTTTCCGTTGCTTCCTGTAATGCCTATAATTGGAATGTCAAAGGCTTCGCGGTGTCGTTCAGCCAGTCTTTGTAAGGCTTTTAGCGGATTCAGCACCACAAGAAAGTTTGCGTCGGCATAGCGCTCTGCATTTTGTGGCGGTGTGCTCACAACAAAGTTGCGTACCCCTCGCCGGTACAACTCTTCAATATAATGATGACCGTCGTTGCGCTTGCTTTTCAAGGCGAAAAACAGAGATTCCTCCGGAAAGCATAGAGAGCGGCTGTCTGTAAGGATCCAGTCAATAGAAGAATCCTGATTCCCGATGTGCTTGGCTCCGATGAGTGAAGCGATTTGTTCTAATGAGTATGCCATAGTTCTTTATTTTAGGCGACTAGATAACCAATCGAATTCATAACTTAACGCTAAGTTCGGATATTTTTTTTGTATGCTTTCCAGCTTTAACAAAGTTTTACTCAAAAAAAGACGATAAGCTTCGGATTCCGGATGGAGGGGTTTGTGCTCCATGGCTTTTTTTATCTCTTCCCATTCTTGTATAAACTGCTGTGTCTCTGACTGAAAGAATACCTTCTGGAAGCATTCCCATATATAGGATATGGCTTGGGCTGAGGGATGGAGCATATCTTCTTTATAGAAACGATAGTCTCTGAGTTCGTCCAATAATATCTCATAAGCCGGAAAGTAGAAACATGTTTCGGGGTTTTTCTTGCAGACACTGTCAACTGCCAGCAGCAGGGTACTTTTGCTCAGCTGGTTTCCGTGAAAACCATATTTGGCATATCGGTAGGGGCTGACCGTAAAAACTATTCTAAGGGATGGGTTTGCGGCATGGCAAAGTGTTACAGTTGTTTCGAGCTCGTGGACACATTCCTCTATACTCATGATTTCTTCGTCGAATAGTCGTGCGGGTTGCTTGTGACAGTTGCCCACAATGATGCCGGAGGATTTGAGGCGATAGGCATGGTTGGTGCCCAGTGTGATGAAAAGTGTGTGTGCCTGTTCTATTTCCTGGCGTGTGCGGATGATGTTTTGCTGAAGGTGTGCGGTGCATTCCGCTTTTGTGTCTCGCGTGAAGGTGCTGTCGTGAAGCCACGAACTCCACCCGTGTTCTGTTCTGAAAATAGAGTCGGCAGCCGGTGGGCACAGTGTTTCTTGCATACAAAGACAGATACTTGCCGGATTGTAAAGAACCCCAAAGGGGTTGACCGTGCAGAGAAATTTTCGACGCAGCAATTCCATGCCGATGTTCTCGGCAAAGCAAGAACCGATAAACAGCAGTCTGTCTTCGGGACAGATTGGCGTCATTTTTACGGGCAATTCTATTTCTGTTCTAAAATTCATGGCTGTAAATAAAATGATTGGAAGTAAAATTATGCCGCAAAAATAGCTATCTTCATTGATTTTATGCTAAATTTGCGATAATTTATATTGTCATGAGTAAGGAAAGAAACTATAATTTATTGTCTAAAATAAAATTACCGGCTGATTTAAGACAACTTCCTTTGGAGAAGTTGCCTGAGGTTTGTGATGAATTACGTCAAGATATTATTGATGAATTGGCTGACAACCCGGGACATTTTGCTTCGAGCTTAGGTGTTGTGGAATTGACGGTTGCCTTGCATTATGTATTCGATACGCCTTATGACCGTATCGTGTGGGATGTAGGGCATCAAGCTTATGGCCATAAGATTTTGACCGGCAGGCGTGACCGTTTCTCTACGAACCGTAAACTGCATGGCATTTGTCCGTTTCCATCGCCCGATGAGAGTGAATACGACAGTTTTACGTGCGGACATGCCTCGAACTCAATCTCCGCTGCATTGGGCATGTCGGTGGCTTTTGAGGAACAAGGAGAGAAAAACCGCAACGTGATAGCCGTAATCGGTGACGGCTCTATGAGTGGAGGGCTGGCTTTCGAAGGACTGAACAATGCTTCGTCTACGCCCAATAATCTGCTTATTATCTTGAACGATAACAATATGAGCATCGACCGAAGTGTGGGAGGCATGAAACATTATTTACTGCAGTTGCACACCAGCCCGTGGTATAATCAGGTGCGCTTCAAGGTCTCCCAAAAACTGTACCGGTTGGGATGGATGAATGACGAGCGAAGAAATAGCATCATCCGTTTCAATAACTCGCTGAAATCGCTTATCAGCAACCAGCAGAATATATTTGAAGGGATGAACATCCGCTATTTCGGTCCTTGCGACGGTCACGATGTGCTTGAACTCGTGCAGGTGTTGCGCGGAATAAAGAATATGAAGGGCCCGAAACTGCTGCATTTGCATACGATTAAGGGAAAAGGATTCAAGCCGGCAGAAAAAGCTGCTACGATATGGCACGCCCCGGGAAAATTTGACAAGGATACCGGAGAACGCATCTTGGCTGATACCAGTGGGCAACCACCGCGCTTTCAAGATGTGTTTGGACATACTTTAGTGGAACTGGCTGAGAAAAACGACCGTATTGTGGGCGTCACACCGGCCATGCCTACGGGCTGTTCCATGAATATTCTGATGAAAGCGATGCCGCATCGAGCTTTCGATGTCGGGATTGCCGAAGGACATGCCGTGACTTTTTCGGGAGGTATGGCTAAAGAAGGAATGATTCCGTTCTGCAATATCTATTCTGCTTTTGCGCAAAGGGCTTACGATAATATTATTCATGATGTAGCCATACAGCGCTTGAATGTGGTGTTGTGCCTGGACCGTGCCGGACTGGTGGGTGAGGATGGACCGACACATCACGGTGCATTTGATTTGGCTTATCTGCGCCCGATTCCAAACCTGACAATATCATCGCCGCGTAATGAACACGAACTGCGTAGCCTGATGTATACGGCACAGTTGCCAGACAAGGGACCGTTCGTAATTCGTTACCCACGCGGACGCGGACATCTTGTTGACTGGAAATGCCCGATGCATGAAATAGCTGTCGGCACCGGGGTGCAGCTCAAGGATGGAGACAGTGTGGCTGTCTTGACCTTGGGACCGATTGCCTACGAAGCACAAAAGGCTATTGAAACAGCCGAGAGAGAAGCGCATGAACGCGGTGAAACTTTGTCGGTGGCACATTATGACATGCGCTTCTTAAAGCCGTTGGACACGGATTTGCTGGACCAGATTGCAGCCAGATTTTCGCATGTCGTCACGATAGAAGACGGCGTGGTGAACGGAGGATTGGGTACTGCCGTATTGGAATACTTGTCCGACCACGATTGCGCCGTACGCGTAAAACGCTTGGGATTGCCGGATTCTTTTGTGGAACATGGCACTGTGGGGCAGCTCTACGAAATAGTCGGACTGGATTACAAAAGCATTGCCCGTGAAATTACTAACTTTGTAAAACATTAGCTTCAATGAAAATTGTCATAGCCGGTGCCGGAGGAGTCGGTACACATTTGGCTGAACTTTTGTCAAAAGAAGACCAGGATATTGTTTTGATTGATGAAAATCCTGATAAATTGGCTAATATAGCCAATAACTTCGACCTGATGACTTTGAATGTGAATCCAACTTCTATCAACGGTTTGAGGGAAGCCGGTACCAATAAGGCAGATTTGTTTATCGCTGTTACTCCAGACGAAACAAAAAATATGACCTGCTGCATGCTGGCCAGTGCAATGGGAGCGCAGAAAACAGTGGCTCGTATTGATAATGACGAATATTTGTTGCCGCAACATAGTGATTTCTTTAAGAAAATGGGCATCAACTCCATGATTTATCCGGAGTTGCTGGCTGCAGGTGAAATCACCGAATCGCTGAAGAGAAGCTGGGTGCGTCAGTGGTGGGAGGTGCATGACGGCGCTTTGATTATGCTGGGCATCAAATTGCGCGAATCTGCCGAAATATTGAATATCTCCTTGAAGCACCTGAACGGCTCGGGAGTGAACTATCATATCGTGGCCATCAAACGAGGTGATGAAACGATTATTCCGAATGGAGATGACGAACTGAAATCGGGTGACTTGGCTTATTTCATGTGTACCAAGAAATATATTCCTTATATCCGTAAGATTGTAGGCAAGGAACATTACGAGGATGTGCGCAGCGTGATGATGATGGGCGGTGGCTTGATTAGTGTGCATGCCGCAAAATTTGCACCCAGTTACATGAATGTAAAAATCATAGAGCAGGATGCAGCCAAGTGTATGGAACTGAACAGTCTGCTCGAAGAGGACGATGCCTTGATTATTCATGGTGACGGACGCGATGCTTCTTTGCTGATGGATGAGGATATCGAACATACACAGGCTTTCGTTGCGCTGACCGATCAAACGGAAATAAATATTTTGGCATGCCTTACAGCCAAACGTATGGGAGTGCGCAAAACTGTTGCTCTGATTGAAAACATGGATTATATCGGCATGGCCGAAAAACTGGATATCGGAACCATTATAAACAAGAAAGAGATTGCTGCCAGCCATATCTATCAGTTGATGCTGGATGCGGATGTGGCTAACGTGAAATGCTTGACGTTGGCTAACGCAGATGTGGCAGAATTTCTGGTAAAACCAAATGCAAAAGTAACGCGCAAGGAAGTGAAGGATTTGGGATTGCCGCATGGAGTTACAATCGGCGGTCTGGTCCGTTCGGGCGAGGGCATGCTGGTAAGTGGTAATACTCAGATACAAGCTGGAGACCGTGTTGTGGTTTTCTGTAAAAGTATGCTGATGAAGAAGCTGGAAAAATATTTCAACTGACAGAATAGCGTGAAGCCTTTTTCTGGATGAACAGGTGAACGTCGGAATGAAAATATCCCAAAAGTGGCTGGAGTGGCGCACTTTTGGGATATTTTTTGTTGCTGCAGGGAGGCTGGATAATGATGGCCTGTTTGTATCTGTATAGTTTCTGTTATTTACTAAAAGTAATTGTTTTCCGGGTCAATGCTTTGTTCCGTCCCTAAGTTTTCAGGTATCTTGTTTGCTTCCGGCCACGATTGAACCCCTGTTTTGTTTGTCTCATCTTCCTGTATCTCCTCATTACTTTGCATATGGCTTTCCTTGTTTGAAGTGTCATCTTGAGTCAGGAAATGAATGATGTCTTGTCGCAAGCGCTGATAGGGTGGAGCTGTTTTGAAACTGACATTCTTGCGCAGCATGGATTCTATGGTATTTTGGCTGTGCTGGTAGCATGCCAGTTCGTTTTGCATTTGTATGTCATGTTCGGCAAGCTGCCTGATTTCGCGTTCACGCTCTTTGCGCAGCAAGATACAGACAGGGTTCAGTAGGGGACAGACTACATTTTCAAACAGATTATGTCCCTGCATATACAGATATGTCGTTTCGGGAGTGAGGCCTAACTGCAATAATTCTTCTTTCAGAGGCTCGTATTGGCCTTTTGCTTGTGGAAAGTGATGCTGCAGGAAGGCAATTTTTCGGTTCACTCGTTTACGGACATATTCCAAAGTATGTTCGGGATGGTAGACATTGATCTCGGGAAAAGCTACGATATTCCCAAATTCAGTCATCGTGAACTCGCGATAGTAATTATTGCGGTATGCCCAGATGGACCATACAAACAAAGGCCAGATAATTTGAGAAAACTCACTCATAAACCCTTCTATGTCGAGCAGACGATGGTCGTTTAGGGTTGCCATTACGCACACACTGTGCAGGCTTTCGGCATAACACTGATAGTTTTCTATGGCATAGACATAAGTGTGAAATACATAGGGGTTGTGATTGATGAACTCCGAGGTATAGTTGGTGTCTTGCAGCAGATAGTCGTAATCAGCATCCACGCAAGCAATCATTTCTGTGCCTAGCTGCTTGCCTAATTTATTCATGAGAACGATTTTTTTGCCTTTGCCTAAATTCGTACGCGAGGGCAACATCACTTCAAAGTAGCGCTGGTCGTTTTCGAATTCATCCAAAACCATTCTCCAAAAAAATACATCATCATAGCTTTCTACATAGGCAATAATTTTCTTCCGTGCGTTTTTCGGTCGCATTTTGTTAGCGGCACCGAGGTAATACGAATTCAGGTTCTCTGACAAGCGCTTAGCCATATCTGCCTCCTTTCCTTATATAATGTGTTTTTACTCCATGGTGATGTCCGATACTTCGGTCACAGAGTCCAGCCATCCGTTCATGATAACAGCCGGCGAATGGGTTGTAAGAATGATTTGCGCATTCGGATTGATTTGTCTGATGGTGTTGATTAGTTTCTGTTGCCATTCGATGTGCAGGCTCACTTCTGGCTCGTCCATAAAGAGCACATAAGGTTTTTTGTCTTCAACGAGTACAGTCAGCAGAATAACCAGAATTTGTTTCTCTCCCGATGATAGTTTATAGGGCGAGAGTGTTTCTCCCATTTGCGTGAAGAATATTTCATTGCTTTTCCGGTCTATTTTTTTGCCTGTTTCTTGGAAGAAGTCATCAATAAGGTCTTGGAAACATTTTTTTGTTTCGGCTTGATCGCGAGCTTTGGTTTGCGCTTCCGGATCGCCGCTGGTGAGCATTTCTATCATTCTGTTGCCCACATTGACCTGATAGTCCAGGTAACGGCGCTGTAGCTGATACAGCTGCCAGTCAAGTTCTGTGGCAACTCGGGCATCTGTCAGCTTTTCAATCAGGCCGCCATGAATCAGAGGGCGGTCTACACTCCGAATAACATCAAAATGAATGCAAGTTGCATCCTCGGGAAAGAAGGTCAGTTTCACACCTCCAGGTATCTCTCTTCCTAAGGCTCCATTTGCCGACAGCAAGTGTTTGATAACCTTGTTAAGAATCGTACTTTTACCTACACCGTTTACACCACTCAAAATATTTACCTCTTTGTTCAGGTCCCATATTATGTGATGGCGTCCGCTCCATAGCGATTCTATCTCTATGCGGCGGATATATTCTCCTGTTTTTTCCATAATAAAATCCGCTTTTTACAAAGATAGATTTTCCGTACGAATTAAACGATTTTTTATCACATTTTACGGATATAGAAGGCCGATGTGTTTTCATG
>Garnier_p1__coassemble_556_pt1 | contig 28416 bp, 25 predicted proteins | sample Garnier_p1__metabat2_high_PE_022 | metagenome-assembled genome bin Garnier_p1
GTATTGACTGGGCGAGTACTTGATAAAGACACTGGTGAGCCTTTGGAGAACGTTCGAACAATCAGCGACTGAGATTCATATCAGTTTGGATGAAAAGATGAGTCTAGAGTTAAGTAGTGATGCACACTATGAATCCAAGGGTTTCATGGAAGCAGTAAATGTAAAAGACTTTCCGATACGAGACCACAAGGTTATACTCAAAATCCGACGGCGGCGATGGATAGATACGCGCACCGGTAAAAGCTTCAGTTTGCCGATAAGCCTTGATATAGTTGCCAAAGGCACTCGTTACTCCAAAGAATTTGGGGCTTTTTTAAAAGAAACGTATGGAGACGTTCCCAATGACCTGCCGTACGCTTGAGGAATTCTACCACATCGACGGACATACGTTTGAGAAGCAGTATAAAGAGGTCTTGAGCGGTTTTCGCGACTGGAATCAATTGGAACACTCAGACGAGTGGCTGCTTTTCCCTGACAACATAGGTCCTAGTATTGCCATTGACGAATCATAGCTCTCTAATGGTGAACTTTCTACGTTTGTGACCAACAGGAACGTATGTACCAGAGAAAGATCCCTGATTGCCGTTGTGGCAGGTACGAAATCTGAAGATTTAATCGGAGTACTGAGACAGATTGACGAGGAAAAACGTTTTGCAGTTAAAGAAGTTACACTTGATTTGTCCGACTCTATGCGAAAGATTGTTCGTTCAGCATTTCCAAAAGCCAGTCGCGTCATCGACCGTTTCCATATTCAGAAATTGGCCTGCGATGCAGTGCAAGAACTTTGCATTAAGCATCGTTGGAATGCCATCCAGCAGGCCAATGACGAGAGTGACAGTGATACAATTGCCTGCATGACAGGAGGTATTGCTGCATATTATGGAATACCTTCATGGTTAGTGAAGTATGTAACGGTAGAATTTCTGCCACAGTATATACTTGATGTTCTTGATAGATTTGACAAATCGTGTACTGAGAGAAATTATTAACAGATTAAAGAGAAATAGATGGTATGAACATGCCAGATGATAGAAGAGCAAGAATTATCAATGTGACACGCAAACCGATAAAATGTCCTAATTGCGGTGAAAGGGTCGTTGATATAGTGTACGGAACTGGAGATATGACCGAAATTGAGTTTGCACTTCAATACCGAAAGGAAGCCATTATAGGCGGAGATAGCATCCCGCGTCGTCCTCCCATATGGTGTTGCTCATGCGGATGTAAGCGGTTTAGGAAAGTGAATCCTGACGAAACTGATGTACCGGTAAAAGTAAAAATGCTGAAAAACATCTGTAAAGCACCTACCTCTAAAATTAATTGGAGTTCAAGGATGATCGAAACAGCCTTAGATAACAAGGGTATCTATACTATACATCAGTATCATGCAAAGGTAATTACTGAACTTGGGGAATGTGAAACTCTTAATCTAACTGCCGTAAGTACTGAAGATGCAAAAGAACTAGCAAAAGTATTGGTATCAAGTGGTTTACTTGGACTTGACGGTCGCACTTGCATAAGTATAGAATTAATAAAATAGTTCTCAAATGGAAAAGACAATCGACGGAGTACAATACTACCTTCCGAGCAGTTTAACATCGGAACAAGAAGCCATTTATGTTCACATCATAGACTGGAAGCGTAAAAACATCACCACGCAAAGAGGGTTATACAAAGGGCATGAATATGATGCCATCCTCCCAAATAAGGCAACTATTCCAGCAATGTTGTATGAACCGATAAAGCCATTGTTGGAGGAAATGCAGCAGAGTGATTTTGCCTATAAGTTGCATAAGTTTGCTAATCATGCAGTAAGTTCTCAGACCGCCTGCATCAATCTTTTCATGCCGTTACTACTTTCTGAAGATGCGGACCGCATATTGCCGCTAATTCCTGGTCGTCCTGCAGATTTCTGTAAGATAGCACGGAACAAACTATTTCGTGGATTCTGTTTTGAATATTGGGGACAAGACATTAAACAAGGCACAGGTGTATTGAATGACCATTCCAGCCAGGCCGGAACGGATGCGGATGTCGCAATTGCATATTATGACAAGGAAGACAAATTATGTCTATGGCTCATAGAACATAAACTGAGCGAGAAAGAGTTTACAATGTGCGGTGCATACAAAAGCAAAGCAAATAGAAACAAGCATAATTGTTCTCAATGTGATTTCATGAGTATAGCCAAAGAACCTCAGAAATGCCATTATCACAAGATAGAATATGAATACTGGAATATTCTAAAGAAAAATTTGGAAAGATTCCAAGGTTTAATTGAGATTGAAGGCTGTCCATTCAAAAATGGACTTAACCAGCTATGGCGTAATCAGATGCTTGCATTTGCGTTGCAAGAAACAGGTGTGTATCATACAGTGACTTTCTCTGTATGATACCATGCAAGAAACACTATGTTAGACAAGTCAATCAAACGATACAAAGCATTGACCTGTGGAGATAGAATATTCAGTTCTTTCACCAACTATGATGTTTTGAATGCTATAACTATGCACGATTATGATTTGCCAAAATGGATACAATGGTATAAAGAGGTCTATTGCTTTTAAACAATATAGTTTGCGTTACACTATAGTTGCAAAGAACTAAAAAAAGGAGGTGCATCCAAATGTATTGTTTACGTACAATTGGATGCACCCTTTGTTTATAGTTCGTAAATGTGCAGTAGGCTGATGGCTGTCAGGAAATCCTTTTCCGTTTGAATTTTATTTTTTCTTAATTCGTAATACCGTGCTGTTTCGTTGAGGTAATCCATCAGGTTGATTTCACCCTTTTGAAGCGCCTCGTTCATCAGTGTTACGGTGTTCAGTTCGTTTAGGGCCTGCTGTTGTTTTTGCAGCGATTCCTTTAGCTCCACCGACAAGATGTATTGTTTTTTCAGTTCGTCGTATACAGTTCTGTACTTGTCTTTGGCATTGCTTTGGGCCACCTCCACCTCCAGCTTGCTTTTTTTGACTTTGTTTTTATTTTCCCAGAGTGGGATGCTCATACCTATGGCAAAACCATGCATGCTTTCCGAATTGGAAAACTCTGCCCTATATCCGATAGACAATGAAGGAATCATTTCAGACTTTGTTGTCTGTACATTCTTCTTCATAATTTCAATGTTCTTGTTTTGATAGTTCAAGTCTGGGATGTTAGGCTCTATGGACTTAAACCACGCTTCAAAATCCTCAGGAATACCTTGCATTGTGAAGGTGAAGTTGTCAGCAAGCGGCAGTTCTTTTCCGTCGTTCATGTTGCATAAAGACTCTATGATGCATTTTTTTTGTGCATTCAGGTTCTGCAACTCTGTTTGGATGCTTGTTTTGTTCAGTTTGCTGCGGTTCACGTCCAACACATTTCCGTTGCCATTCTGGAGTAATGTTTCGTAAATATTGACTAGCGAATCCGCATGTTGCAGTTGCAGTTGCAGTTCTTTGATCATATTGTTGTGATACGACAGTTCCACCAATTTCATTTGTGCATCAGCCATGACCGAAGTTCTGGTTTGTTGGAATTGCATTTCCGACAATTCATTTTTGCTCCTAGCCAGTTTTTTTCGTTGCCCGCTGATCACGTCCCACTCCAGTTCTTGTGTGATGCCAAGTTCTTTCCCTTTTTCGTTAGGATGTTTGGTGTTCCATTTATGGGAAAATTCAATTTCCGGATTTTTCAGGTTCAGTCCGGTCTTGTTGTCCATGGTTTCAGCTGAGGTGCTTTTGCGTGCAGCTTTCAGTTGTGTATTGTTCTGCTCGATGAGTTGCAGAATCTTGTTGTTGTCTTGTCCGTATACCGGTGAAATATGGAGCAGCATCCCAGCTATCAGGAAGCCGAATATTTTTTTATTTTTCATGTATGCCATAATCATAAGAATAAGATGGAATATACTATTTTGTTTCGACACACTTTTCGTTCTTTGAAATGAGCAAATACACTACAGGGATGACAAAGGCATTCAGTAGTGTGCTGCTCAGCAGACCTCCCAGCATAACTTTAGCCATCGGACTTTGTATCTCGTTTCCGGGCAAGTCGCTTCCGATTACCAAAGGAATGAGTGCGAGGGCAGAAGTCAGGGCTGTCATTAAAATGGGGTTCAGACGATCCATAGATCCTTTTATGATACTATCGTGCAGCGTATATCCTTCGTTGCGCAGTTCATTGTATCGGTCAATCAACAAAATACCGTTGCGTGTGGCAATACCAAATAGCGAGATAAAACCAATGATTGCCGGAATGCTTATGATGCCGTCTGTACACCAAACGGCCATAATGCCGCCGATGAGAGCCAGAGGCAGGTTCAGCAAGACTACGGCCGATTGCTTGACATGATGGAACTGGTTATATAGCAAGACAAAGATAATCAGTACAGACAGCATGGATGTGATACCCAAGGTACGGCTTGCAGCCTGTTCGCTCTCAAACTGTCCGCCATATTCAATATGGTATCCTTCGGGCAGTGCTATTTTGGCTTCTATTTTATCTTGTATGTCCGATACCACACTGTGCAAATCCCTGTCGGCGACATTGGCAGAAATTACAATCTTTCGGGCAACATTTTCTCGGTTGATAGTATTGGGTCCCGATGCTGATTTTACTTCAGCCAAGGCCTCCATGGGGACTTTCCCGTTCGGTGTATCCACAATGATGTTGCGTATATTCTCAATGGTATTTCGATGCTCCTCGTCAACTTTTACGGTTAAGTCAAAAGCTTTGTTTCCTTCGTATACCTGCGATACGACGGCCCCATTAAGAAGTACTTCTATATTTTGTGCCAGTTGGGCGGGAGATACGCCATATCTTGCCAGCATTTCTCGCTTCGGCACAATCTGTAGCTGCGGACGTTCTATTTGTTGTTCCACGTTCAGGTCTACAACTCCTTTTACCTCTCCGATTTCCTGTTTGATTTGGTTACCGATTCGGAACATGGTGTTTAAATCCGTTCCAAACAGTTTGATGGCAATGTTTGATTGTGTTCCACTCAGCATAGCATCGATGCGGTGTGAAATGGGCTGTCCTATTTCGATATTCACTCCAGTCAGTGTGCCCAGTTTGTGTCGCACTTCTTCCAGGAACTCAGACTTGTTTCGGTCTTTGAGTTCGAAAGGCGCTTCAATTTCCGAAGTGTTGATACCTAAGGCATGCTCATCCAATTCGGCGCGTCCGGTTTTGCGTGCCACGTTCTTGATTTCCGGTACAGAAAGAAGCAGTTTTTCTGCTTGCAGTCCGATGCGGTTACTTTCCTCCAGCGAGATACCGGGCAAGGTACTTACGTTGATTGTGAGTGAGCCTTCATTGAACGATGGTAAGAAACTTCGTCCCAAAGTAAAGAAAATCCCTATGCTTGCAATAAGGCATGCGGTTGTTGCTGCCAGCACCCATTTTTTATGCTGTATTGTTTTTGCCAATACCTTGTTGTATCCGTTTTTCAGTTTACGTACAATCCATGGTTCTTTGTTTGTTTGTTTGTCGGATGCAGATTTTTTACTGTTGAGTAAATAGCTGCACAATACGGGTGTGATGGTCAGAGCTACGGCAGTACTTGCAAACAGGGAGATGACAAAAGAGATACCCAGCGGTACCAGCATGCGCCCTTCCATGCCACTCAAGAAGAACAAGGGCAAGAAACTGGCAACGATGATAAGTGTACTGTTCAGAATCGGGATTCGTACTTCTTTGGAAGCGTCGAATACTATTTGCTTGATTGATTTTTGACGTTCTGTCGGCAACAAATTGTTTTCGCGAATATGCCTGAATACATTTTCCACGTCCACAATCGCATCGTCTACCAGAGAACCGATGGCAATGGCCATACCTCCGATACTCATAGTATTGATAGTCAGTCCCAAGGCGTGCATCACCAAAATAGTAACCAGCAGCGAGAGGGGAATCGTTACCAGCGAGATGATGGTTGTCCGCGCATTCATCAAGAAGATAAAGAGAACGATTACTACAAAGATGGCACCTTCAATCAACGAACGTTGGATGTTTCCGATGGAGTGGTTGATAAATGAGCTCTGTCGGAATATTTGCGTATCCATATGTACGTCTGCCGGCAATTCTTTTTTCAGTAGGGCAAGCGTTTGGTCTAATTTATCAGTCAGTTCCAGCGTACTTACGTTTGGTTGTTTGGTTACGGTAACTAGTACGGCTTGTTTTGCTTTATTCGAGGCCATACCTGTTTTAGGCGACTTGGCACCTATTTTCAGATCAGCAATGTCTTTCAGCAAAATGGGCGAACTGCCAACAGTTTTGATGACGGTTTTCGCCATTTCATCTGTTTGGTTTGTTTGCACTACACCTCTCACGATATATTCGTTTCCATATTCATAATGAATGCCTCCGCTCACATTTGTATTCATGTTTTCAAGTTGCTCCATTACTTCCGAGAGAGCAATGCCATAATGTTTCATTTTTTCCGGATGGAGCAATATCTGGTATTCACGTGCATCACCTCCTATGACTGATACTTGGGCTACTCCTCCTGTAGAAAGCAGTCGTGGTCTGATGGTCCAGTCGGCAAAGGTACGCAGTTGTTCCAAGGATGTAGAGTCAGCAGTCAGACCTACTATCATGATTTCTCCCAAAATAGAAGATTGCGGTCCGAGTACAGGTTCGCTGATTCCTTTGGGAAGTTGGTCGCCCAATACGGCTAATTTTTCGGAAACAATTTGTCTAGCCCGATAAATTTCCGTATCCCAGTCGAACTCCACCCATACGATAGAGAATCCCGTAGTGCTTTGTGATCGCACTCTTCGCACTCCGGTTGCGCCGTTAACTGCTGTTTCTACTGGAAAGGTCACGAGTTTCTCCACTTCTTCAGGTGCCATGCCTCCGGCTTCGGTCATAACCACAACTGTCGGTGCATTCAAATCAGGAAAAACATCCACTTCCATTTTCTGTACGACAAAGATACCCGTCAGTACAATTAAAACCCCAACTATCAGAACTGCTAGTCTGTTATGCAGGGCAGTTTGTATGATTTTATTTAGCATAAATTCTTGTAAAGTTCAATGATTCAATAAATGATGGTACGATAATACTTACTGTCTGATAAAAAGAAATTAAATAAGTATTATGTATTGAAACAGGTTAATGATTGTGGTTATGCCCTTCGGGAATCGTACCGCTTTGTGAAGCCAGTTTTACATGAATAGCTCCCTTGCTAACCACCTTTTCATTGGCTTGTACCCCTTTGGTTACTTCTACAAACAACCCATTGCTTTGTCCTACTTTCACTTCTCTTTTTTCATAGTGTTCTTTGTCCTTTTGGATATACACAAAGAACACTCCTTGCTCTTCAGTAAGAGCTGATACAGGAATAGAGAGTGTTTCGTTTTCTTTGTTTCCAATCAGCCATATTTCGGCAAAGCTGCCGGGCAGAATATCGCCTACATTATTAAATTCAAATGTAACCGGTATGAAAAAATTACCGTCGGTCATACTTTTTCCATTCGAAACAAGTCGTCCTCCGATGCTGTCTAGGCAGAAAATATTGTCAGTCGTTCCTGTTTTGAAATTAGCAGTATGCACTTGTTTGATGAAAGCAAAGTCCCGTTCGCTTACTTCAGCTCTGAGTTGCAGTTTTTGGTTTTGGGTAATAATGGCCAAAGGTTGTCCCACGGCAACATAATCTCCCGGTTTGACTAATATTTGTTTTATGAAACCGGTTAGGTTAGCTGCTACCTGCACGCCACCATGATTCTTCTTTTTATTGATTCCGTTGAGGCTTTCCAATGCCAGGTCGTAACGCAGCTTAATCTGCTCGTATTCCTTTTTGCTGATGATTTGCTTTTGTACCAACTCTTCGGCTCGTTTCATTTCACTTTCCGCATTGGCCAAATCCAGTTTTGCTTTTGCGATAGGATCTCCGTTCTCCAAGCCCTTTGCAGAGATAGCAAATAAGTTTTGTGCGTTTCTTACTGCGATGCCTTCGTAAAGATGATTGTTAAAAGAAATGATTCCGTTTGTGTTGGCTACAATCGTTTGTTCGTTGCCGTTGGCCGAAAGGATTTTACCGCTTACTTTGATAGCCGGCAGGAAATCACCTTTGCGTACAATTTCTGTTTGCAAGCCTATTTTTTCTGCTTGATGTGGGTCGAATACGATTAAGTCATCATGTTTGTGTTCTTCTTCTTGATGTTCTTTTTCGGTGTCATGATTATGCGCACATCCTACGATCAGAGTGCTCATCATCAAGATAATTAAGGAAATGTTATTTAGAAATAAACGCTTCATAATCTATTTTTTATGGTTGTTTTGACAGACTATTCCTATTTTGTATACTTTGTTGTAGCATCAGCTAAAGCACAGAATGTTCTATGCTTATGACAGTGGAATAATCTAGAAATAATAAAATGCTGATAAATATCGCATAGCCATATAGCTACACGAATCATCTCTGTCAGTTCGTATATAGTCGACTGACAGAACAAATGATGCAGATGCTGTTATATGTATGGGGGAGCCCGAAGTCCATGAGAAGGAAACAATTCCGGGCATGGTCCTCGTGGTGTGTTTCCGGTAGAAAAACCGATATTTTGGCTTTTCTGCGAAAAAATGAAAAAAGAAACAAAACAAGCTGCAACCGTTGCTTTTGTAAGGCTGTCGCTTGTTTTTCGTATTGATTTTTTCAGACTTTGTCCCAATCCGAAAATCTTGCCGGAATGGCAATGACAATGAGACTCCTGTCCGTTGTTTTCTGTTGGTTGACACGAATTGCCTTTTTGGCAATGATTGTGCAGCATCAGATGTTCCCATCCCAGGCAGATGTGCGCTGCTTCATGATGATGATATCCTGCTACAGAAAATAGCATGATAACACAAAGCGTCATTCTGACTAAAAAATTATGGATCAATGTCTGATGCATGTTTAATGTTTGATGTTTAATTCCGTTTGCAAAAGTACGATAAAAACTCGATGCAGACAATACACTTTTCGTTTTTGCAATTAAGTTGTAAAAATAAACAGTTTGGTCGGTTTATTACGGAGAAAGCATGTAGAATCTATTTCTTTAAGGTTTTGTATGACAGAATATGCCAAGAGATGGCTGCTGCCAGAGTCAGAAGGAAAAATCTCAGTCCCCAATGGTTGGCGATGAAGAAAGCAGCAAACAGAAGTGTACTCCATACCATGCTTACCGACACTATTTTTGCTTTTAGGGGAATAGCCCGATGTTCTCTAAAGTTGCGAATATAGGGCCCCATATATTTATGCTGTATCAGCCAGTCATATAGTTTGGGAGAACTTTTCACAAAGCAAGCAGCGGCCAGCAACAATAAGGGGGTGGTGGGCAGTAGCGGAATGAAAATTCCCAAGACACCCATGCCTACAGACAAACACCCTATGATGATTAAAAAGATTTTGGTCATATTCTATTCTGGATCTGTATTTATCATACATTCATTCTTCCCTTCATATTTGTCGGGCAGACTCAGTATTCCGTCTTTCATGTATATTTTTTCTTCAAGAATCATTTGATGCAGCATATTGCCTACCAAATCTCGTTTTATGTTTGGCAATTCTACATTATGGATAAAGACAGACTTTTCTTTTTTCAGCAGTTCAATAATTTTGCGTTCTATGTTCTCGGCCAATCCCTGTGCGATGCCGTTTTTGTTTTTTGTAAGGCATACGTCGCAGCTCATGCAATTCTCGTCTGACTGTTCACCGAAATAAGCCAGTAGCATTCTGCTTCGGCACATATTGTCTCGTGTGGCATAGTCAATCATAGCCTTGATTCTGTTTTCGAACTTTTCTTTTCTGTCTTCGTATATTTCCTTGCTGATAAAGATTTTTTCTTTGTCGATACGTTTTTGGGCAAAGCGTATGTAGGGAGTTTTTCGGTAGGGTATATAACTGATAATTCTCCTTCGTGTCAGTTCTGTCAGTCCCCGATACACTTGTTCTCGTGTCAGTCCGTTCATTTTAGCCAACAGGGTTTCATCAATATTGATATAATCAGCAAAAATACCGCCATAACTTCTCAGAATAGCTCGAATCAGCGAATCGTATTTAGGCTCCATTCCGTCCAGGTTATACAATTCGTCGCGTCTTACCAGGAATATGAGTCTTGAATTATTTTCTTGTTCATCAATATATTCCAAATATCCGGCTCGTGTTAAGATTCGCAAAGCACTGTCCGTAGGTACCGGAAAATGTTTAAAGTTGCGGCAAAATTCGTCCAGGTCAAAAGCATACGTCACATTTTGCCCGTCGCCCATCGCCATCTGATAATAGAAGCAGATATGTTCGTAGACATCTTTAATGAAATCCCGGTCGGGAAAAGTGTCGGGGATACGTTTCATCAGTTTCGTTTTGTCGCTGTTGTTATACAGCAGTACGGCAAAGGCTTTTTCTCCGTCACGTCCTGCTCTTCCTGCTTCCTGGAAATACGCTTCGGGTGAGTCTGGTGTGTCCATGTGAACCACCAGTCGTACATCCGGTTTGTCGATACCCATGCCGAATGCATTTGTGGCAACCATGATTCTGCATTCGTTGTTTTGCCATAATTTCTGTCTGTCGTCCTTTTCGCTGTTGGCAAGTCCGGCATGATAGAAAGTGGCGGTATAACCCTCCTCAATAAGTCTGGCTGTAAGTTCCTTACATCCTTTCCTGCTGCGGCAGTACACGATGACCGATCCTTGTATACTATTGATGATATGCAGCAATTCAGCTTCTTTATCTTCGGTTTGTCGCACTACATACGCCAGGTTTTTTCGTGCGAAGCTCATTTTAAAGACAGTTTCCTTTCGGAACATCAGTTTGTCTTGTATATCTTTTACCACTTCAGGAGTGGCAGTGGCTGTCAGGGCCAGGATTGGAACTTCGGGCAGTAGTTTTCTCAGTTCGGCTATTTTCAGGTACGAAGGTCTGAAGTCATATCCCCATTGTGAGATACAATGCGCTTCGTCGATGGTAATGAAGCTCACTTTCATGCGTCTCAGTTTGGTTTGAAAGAGTTCTGAAGCGATACGTTCGGGCGACACATAAAGAAACTTGTAATCACCAAAGATGCAGTTTTCCAGAGTAATCAGGATTTCGTTGTGCATCAGTCCGGAATAGATGGCAGCTGCTTTGATGCCTCTTTTTTTAAGATTTTCCACCTGGTCCTTCATGAGAGCGATGAGCGGTGTGATGACAAGGCATACACCTTCCATGGTCAGTGCCGGAACTTGAAACGTAATTGATTTTCCGCCTCCTGTAGGCATCAGTCCCAAGGTGTCCGTTCCACTGCTGATGCTATGGATGATTTCCGATTGTATTCCTCGGAAATCATCATAGCCCCAATATTGTTTCAGTATCTTGCGAAAATTGTCTTCAGTCATAACATATAGCTGTTCTTCGTGATTGTCATTGCCGAATGATTCAGGAATCGGTGTTGCGTTGCCTCATGCAGCTTTTACATGTTCATTCCATTCCTGTGGGTCGTATATCTTCAATCTGCAGTTGTACTTCTCCTCGCTTATGCGTATTTTCTTCTATGGTATAACATATGTCAAACGAGCGTTTGGTTTTTATGTATCGGGCTTGTGAGCTTTGTCCGAAAGCAATGCCGTTCATCACGTTGTTGCTTTTGTTGTCCACAAGTTCCAGTTTGATATGCTCCTGTTCTCGTCCCACCACTTTGCTGGTTCCATAGTCATACACATGGAAGGTGCTGAATATGGGTTTGGGGTTGTCAGGTCCGAACGGGTTGAACTTCTTGAGGTCGTGTTGCAGTTTATGCGTAATTTCTTTAAAGTCCAATGCTCCGTCAATATCAATCACAGCGTGTGTCTGTTCGTCTTCAATATGCTGTTCTACATACAGTTCAAACCGTTTTCTGAATTCTTCCACATGTTCCACTTTCATGGACAATCCGGCAGCATAGGTATGTCCGCCGAAGTTTTCCAGCAGGTCGCGGCAGCTTTCTATAGCCTTGTACACGTCAAAGCCAGAAACCGAGCGTGCCGAACCGGTTGCCATGTCGTCTGTTCTAGTTAGTACAACCGACGGTCGGTAATAAATTTCTGTAAGTCTTGACGCCACAATGCCGATTACCCCTTTATGCCATTCCTCATTATAGATAACGATAGCTTTCTTTTCGTTCTTGTCTTTAAGATTATCCACGATTTGGTTGGCCTCTTCGGTCATGGATTTGTCCAGGTCCTTTCTCTGTTCGTTGTATTCATTAATCAGGTTGGCTTTGTCAATGGCCGCTTTATAATCTTTTTCCACCAGCAGTTCAACTGCTTCCTTGCCGTTTTGCATTCTGCCAGAGGCATTGATTCGTGGTCCGATTTTAAAGATGATGTCCGACATCATCAGTTCTCTGTCGCACAAGCCGCAAATGTCAATAATGGCCTTCAGTCCGATGCTGGGATTAGAATTGAGTTGCTTTAGTCCGTGATATGCCAGGATGCGGTTTTCGCCCATGATGGGAACGATGTCCGAAGCAATACTTACGGCGCATAAGTCCAACAGTGGAATCAGTTGGCTGAACTCGATGTTGTTGCTGATGGCAAAAGCCTGCATGAATTTAAATCCAACACCACATCCAGACAAATGTTGGTATGGATATGTCGAGTCTGTTCGTTTGGGATTCAGTATGGCCAATGCCGGTGGAAGAATATTGTCGGGCACATGATGGTCGCAGATGATAAAGTCGATACCTTTTTCTTTGGCATAGGCTATTTCGTCCACCGCCTTGATGCCGCAATCCAGCACAATAATTAGTTTCACTCCTACGCTGTGTGCATAGTCAATACCTTTGATAGACACACCATATCCTTCGTCATATCTGTCGGGGATGTAATATTCAATATTGGAATAATACTGCTGCAAGAATTTATATACCAGAGCCACAGCTGTGCATCCGTCCACGTCATAGTCGCCATAAACCATGATTCGTTCTTTGTTGCCGAGTGCCCGGTTCAGCCTTTTTACGGCCACTTCCATGTCATTCATCAAGAACGGATTGTGCAGGGATGTCAGTTGTGGACGGAAAAACTTTCGTGCGTCTTTGGCTGTATGGATGTCTCTTTGCATAAGCAGTTTGCCCAGTATCGGGTGTATTCCCAATTCTTTAGCCAGAAGTTTGGCTTCTGCCTCTTCTTCGGGTGTTTGTTGTTTGAATTTCCATTCGTAGTTCATTATATATTGTTTTTTTCTTTTTTATCAGTCTCAGAGGGCGTGCCATCAAAAAGAAGGTGGCTACCGAATTAATCTGTAAAAATAGTAAAAAAAAACAAGATTTGGAGGCATGCTATGTTTTTTTTGCAGTTCATACTTCTTTTTAATAAACCGGATAAAATGGTAAACTTTCGTTGTGCATGGTTTTGGTTCTGTGTTTTCTTGTTTCTGTGTATATGCATGTAGCATATCTTTTCTGTTTGTGCATAAAAAAAGCGAATGGAACAAACCCATTCGCTTTGTTGTTGTTTTCTTACAATCCGAGTTTCTTGCGGATGTTTTTAGGAATTGCATTCTTGTGTACTACGATGTTCATAGTCTTGTAGGCAACGAAAGCCTTAGATGCATACCAGATACCTTTGTAAGTTCCGGCTTCACCCCATGAGTTCTTCACCATGTAGTATTCTTTTCCGGTCTGGTCTTTTGCGATACCATAGATTTGCATGCCATGGTCGTCGGTAGTTTCCCAGTTGTCGTAAGCCTCCTGGCGCATTTCCTGAGTGATATTCATTTCAGGAGATGGTTTTGAAGTAGCTTCTCTTCTTTTCTCGTTTGCCGACAAGCCTAACCAACGAGCTGCATCCGAACCGGTCAAGTCCTGAGCTTGTTTCATATCAGGCATTACAGCCACACCGTTTCTGCTGAATCCTGCCTCGCTCACGTCAGAACCCCAAGCAATGGTATAACCTGTATTGATGGCATTGTCAAACACTTCCATCAATTCGTTGATAGGCAAGTTGTATGACTGAGCCCAGCGCCAGTTGTCTTGAACTTCGATGACGAACGGTTTGTAGAAAGGATGATGTGTGTAAGATGTCAAAGACACATAGTCCTCCATATTCAATCCCAAGCTAGCCATATAGCTTTTCGGAGTGTATTCCTTGCCTTTGTAAGTGAATTTCTCAGGGCAAACACCTAGGTAAGTGTCGTAGATGCTGCTGAACGCCTTGGTCCAAACCGGACTCAGTTTTTTAGTGTTGCTTGTAGCCAATGCTTTTACGAAAGCACTTGCAACCAAGTCTACCTCGTTGTGGTTTGGCAAAGTGTCACCATAGAGAGTACCCGGTTGTGGCATAGCCTCTTGTGGAACGATACCATATCTGTCCATGCAGAAAATAACGTCATAGAAGCTACCTCCTTGAGAGAAAGAAACGTCTCCGTGAGTACGCACAGTCTGCTTGGCACGGTCTTCCATGGTTTTGTGTACTACAAACATTTCGCACAAATCCTGCTCACCTTTTCCCAGACGAATCAATTCTGATTCAAAGAAAGACAGAGAGCTGAAGCACCAGCAAGTTCCGCTCTGGTTTTGGTTCTTGATAGAAGTAATAGGGTTCTCCTTTACAGTAGTAAATACGAAACCTTCTTCTTTTTCTTTTTCATTCTTGTCCTGTGCAAATGCTCCTACAGAGCAAAGTGCCAATGCAAAAAGTAAAAATTGTTTTTTCATCTAGAATTTGATAATGAATTATTAATAATTAAATTGGTTTTTATTATGCTTTGGGTTGGAAATGTTTATCCTCTATGTTTGGCTACAAACTCTTCCACATCGGCGGCATGGTATGGGATTCGGTCTTTTCCCAGGAAACGGCATCCGTCTTCGGTAATCAGCAAGTCGTCTTCGATGCGAATGCCACCAAAGTCTTTGTAGCTTTCCAGGGCATCGAAATTGATGAAGTCCTTGTTCGTACCTTTGGCTTTCCAGTCCTCTATCAAGTCTGGGATAAAGTAGATGCCAGGTTCGTCTGTCATCACCCAACCTTTCTGCAATCGTCTGCCGCAGCGCAGGCTGGCCAGTCCGAATTGAGTTGACGGGCGCACTTCGTCGTCAAATCCCACATATTGCTGTCCGAGTCCTTCCATGTCGTGTACGTCCATGCCCATCATGTGTCCGAGTCCGTGTGGCATAAACAGGGCGTGTGCTCCATTGGCAACAGCTTCGTCCACGTTTCCTTTCATCAATCCCAGGGCTTTGAGTCTTTCTGTCATGATGGTTGCAATGCTCAAGTGCACGTCCAGCCATTTAACACCCGGTTTTGCCACATGGATGGCATGGTCATGGCAGTCCACCACGATGTCGTAAATATCTCTTTGTTTTTGTGTAAACTTGCCGCTGATCGGTGTTGTTCGTGTATGGTCTGAACAATAATTCTCGTTGGTTTCGGCTCCGGCGTCACAAAGCATCAGTCTGCCTTCCTCCAATGGGCGAGGGTAGGGGTATCCGTGTAAGATTTCTCCGTGCATCGACAAGATGGAAGGGAAGCTCACCATGCATCCTTTTGATGCGGCGATGCCACTGATTGTTCCTGCGATTTCCTGCTCCGTAATTCCGGGTCGGCAAAGTTTCATGGCCGTGGTGTGCATCTCGTAACCAATGGCACAAGCCCGTTCTATTTCGGCAATTTCTGCATCCGTTTTCACGGCTCTCTGTGTAATTACCGCATGAATGAGCTTTAGAGAAGCTTCTTCGCGTTGTTTTTTCGGGTGGATGCCCAGCAAATCCATCATTTGAATTTGGATGTCATGACGGTAGGGAGGAAGAAAATGGATTTTCTGTCCTTTGTTTTTGGCCTGGTCTATCAGTTTTTGCAGGTCGTTCATGGCAAGTGTATTGGCTACTCCACACGCATCAGCCATGTCGCGTACACTGTTTACGGAACCATACCACACGATGTCCTCAATGTCGACGTCATTTCCGATTAGGTATTCCTGGTCGTTGTCGATATCAATTACTCCGGCCAATCCGTCTCGATGCTGTCCGAAATAGTAAAGGAAACAGCTGTCCTGTCTGAATTTATAAACGTTTGACGGATAGTTATAAGGTGCATCGTTATTTCCAAAAAAAAGGATGAATCCGCCTCCAACCAGTTCTTTCAGTTTGTTTCGGCGGTCTGTATAAGTTTTCTTATCAAATAACATGGTTGTACAAAATTGGTTAATTAATGGATTGTCAAGCAAAAATAATCATTTTATTTTTGAAAATCATTATCTTTGTATGAAATTAATGATTATTATAAGGATTGCATGCAGAATCATTTGTCCGATAGTACGTTTTGCGATTCTTTTCAGGTGGTTTGTGTGCTTCGTAGTTCATCGGCTTTTGTGCAAAAAAACGAAGCTGTACTCTATGAAATATTAGTTCTGTTTGTATGATATTTAAGTAAAAAAAGAAAGGAATCTGGTATGGATAATACAGGTTTGGTATTAGAGGGCGGCGGCATGCGCGGCGTGTTTACTTGCGGTGTGCTGGACTTTTTTTTGGATAAGGGAATCACTTTTCCTTATGTAGTTGGTGTTTCGGCCGGGGCTTGTAACGGTCTTTCCTATGTGAGTGGCCAGCGCGGCAGGGCAAAATACAGCAATATAGATATGATGAAGCAGTATCAGTTTATCGGCATTAAATATCTTTGGAAACAGCATAGCATTTTAGATCAAAAATTGCTGTACCAGGAATTTCCCGAACGTTTGTTGCCTTATGACTTTGCTGCTTATCAAAAGAATGACTGTCTGTTTGAAATGGTCACAACCAACTGTCTCACAGGAAAGGCATGCTATCTTTCCGAGCGGCAGGACTGGGATCGTTTGATTGCCATAGCGCGTGCGTCAAGCAGTTTGCCTTATGTATGTCCCATTGTCACGGTAGACGGTGTTCCGATGTTGGATGGAGGTATTGTAGATTCCATTCCTGTATTGCGTGCGCAGTCTATGGGATATGAAAAGAATGTCGTGGTGCTAACCCGCAACAAAGGCTACCGCAAGGACAGCCAGGATTTGCGGTTGCCTCATTTTATATATAAAAAATATCCCCGTCTGCGCGTCGTGCTCAGCAGGCGCTGTGCTTGCTACAACGAGCAGCTTGAACTGGTGGAACGCTTGGAGGAAGAAGGAAAGATAATCGTCATACGTCCGGAAAAACCGGTTGTGGTGGATCGCATAGAAAGGAATATCCAGAAATTGGAGGACCTCTACCATGAGGGGTATGCCTGTGCACAGCGTATTTTGGGGTAGTGATTATGTAAGTGTATTATGGAAATGGAAAAAGAGATTTATACCTTCCGTACGGATTTTACCAAGGCGGAAGTTAAAGAATTGATTGCTTGGTTTGAAGAGCGAATGAACCGCTTGCCTGCCACTTTGCAGATAAACAAATCAAGCAAGACAGACAATTTGCAATTTACAGTCGGCAAATTAATTGCCATGCTGAAGGGCAGAGAGGTGAATGTCACTCTATGCGGGTATATTGCACATCTAGAGTTAATCAAAAAACGTTTGGAACAGAACGGCATGGAATAATGCTGTATAAATTTATTTTTGTATATGGGAAAAGCTGCTGATTATAGAGCAAAAAACGAGGCCTTTTTGGTCGAGAAGAAGAAACAAGAAGGTGTGTTCGAACTGCCAGGTGGTGTGTTGTATCGTGTACTGGAAACAGGTGAAGGCACAGTGTCTCCTTCATTGAATAGCGTAATCACGGTTCATTATCGGGGTGTTTTGGTGGGCGGAAAGGAGTTTGACAATTCTTGGAAACGCTCCTGTCCCGAGGCTTTTCGTTTGAAAGATGTAATTGAAGGGTGGCAAATTGCGCTGCAGAAAATGCACGTGGGCGACAAGTGGATTGTGTATATCCCGCAAGAGAAAGGATACGGCCGACGTTCGTGTGGCAGTATACCTGGAGCTTCAACCCTGATTTTTGAGATAAAGCTTCTGTCTATCGTATAAATTGCTTGCTTCTTCTTAAAATATGTATCTATGATAATATTTTCCAATAAAAACTTTTTCTATATTGATATAAATACTTATCTTTGCGGCAAATAAAACAGGAATTATGGAATCTATTTGTGCCATCAAGGATTTGTATAAAGCTCTTTATCAGTTTGAAAAGGACTTTGCTGAGGCTCATTCCATCACCATCAACGAGGCCATGTTGCTTTGTTGCATGAAAGATGGAAAATCGCGTACGGCAGGCGCTTTATGCGAATACATCGGATTGTCTAATTCGCGTGTTTCCAAAGTGATTACTTCGGTTGAACAGAAAGGATTCATAGAGCGCCATATCAATAAGGAGGATAAGCGACAGATGATTTTTTCGCTCACAGAAGCTGGATGGGATATGGTGAAAGCAATGCAGGGCAAGGATTTGCATTTGGGTGATTTGTTTCATCAGTTGAGTGCTGTACTTGCAAGGGAACATGCTTGATTCCGGTGAAAAAAGAATAAGGAGAGAATTTCTCCTTTCTTTTTTATTTAAATAGTGTTTAGTGTGAAATATATTGTGTGGAAATAAAGAATAAAGTAAAGTAATGAAATATTTGATTATTGGAGGTGTGGCCGGGGGAGCCACCGTAGCAGCAAGATTAAGACGAATGGACGAGCAGGCAGAAATCATCCTTTTGGAGCGTGGTTCGTATGTGTCATATGCTAATTGTGGGTTACCTTATTATATAGGTGGTGAAATTCCTGAGCGCGATCATTTGTTTGTTCAGACCGTGAAGGGCTTTGTAGATCGTTTTGCCATTGACATTCGTGTCAATCAGGAAGTGGTTTCGGTGATGCGTGATGAGAAAGCCGTGCGCATCAAGAATCTCAAGACGGGCGAGGAATATGTAGAATCTTACGACAAGTTGGTCCTGTCGCCGGGAGCTGCTCCTGTGCGCCCACCATTGGAAGGCATAGATCTGCCTCATATTTTTACGTTGCGTAATGTGCCGGATACCGATGCCATAAAAAATTATGTTGCAGCCAAGTCGCCGAAGCGTGCCGTTGTTGTTGGCGGTGGCTTTATTGGTCTTGAAATGGCCGAGAACCTGCATCGCCAGGGGTTGCAAGTGCATGTGGTGGAGATGGGACGCCAGGTAATGGCCCCTATTGATTTTTCGATGGCTTCTATGGTACACCATCATTTGGCAGAGCAGGGTGTTCGCTTGCATTTGGAGCGGGGTGTGACTCGTTTTGCCCAGTCTGCCGAAGGTTCCTTGCAGGTATTTTTGTCAGACGACAGTCAAATCGATGCCGACATGGTGATTCTCAGTATCGGTGTTCGTCCCGAAACAACTTTGGCAAAAGATTGTGGCTTGCAAATCGGGGCATTGGGTGGAATTTCTGTCAATGAATACATGCAGACGAGCGACCCGGATATTTATGCTTTGGGCGATGCAGTTGAGGTTTTTCATGGTGTGACCGGCAAACCTGCTCTGATACCATTGGCTGGTCCAGCCAACAAACAGGGACGCATTGTGGCCGACAATATTGTATTTGGCAATGTATCTTCCTATTCGGGCAGTATCGGAACTTCCATAGCCAAAGTGTTCGACTTGACCGTGGCGGCAGCCGGAGCGAATTCCAAGCTGCTGGATCGCGAGCAGATTCCTTACCTGAGTTCGTTTACACATGCTCAGTCGCATGCCGGATACTATCCGGGAGCCGTGTCGATGAGTCTTAAGATTTTGTTCTCGCCGAAAGATGGCCGTTTGCTGGGAGCGCAAATTGTGGGATTCGATGGTGTGGACAAGCGTATAGAGATGTTGGCACAAATCATTCAGAACAAGGGCACCGTTGCCGATTTGATGGAACTGGAGCATGCCTATGCACCGCCTTATTCTTCGGCCAAAGACCCTGTTAACATGGCTGGTTTTGTGGCCGACAATATATTAAGAAAGCGCGTGGAAACCATTTTGTGGAGTGATGTGGCTTCCTTGCCGGAAGAAACGCTGAAAATTGACGTGCGCACGGCTGCCGAATATGAGCTTGGTTCTATTCCGGGATTTGTGAATATTCCTGTAGATGACTTGCGCAGTCGTTTGAAGGACCTTCGCAAAGATCAACCCATCGTGGTGACCTGTGCCGTGGGATTGCGCGGTTATTTGGCTTATCGCATCTTGAAACAGCACGGTTTTACGAATGTGAAGAATCTTTCGGGAGGATATAAAACATGGTGTGCGGCAGCAGTTCCGGTGGATGAGGCTGATCATGTGTGCGGAGGTTGCTGTTCGGACAACAAGGACTGCAAGGAAGATGGTTCGTGTGCTCCTTCCGAAGTGGTAGAAGTCAATGCCTGCGGACTGATGTGTCCCGGCCCGATCATGAAGTTGAAAAATTCTTATGAGCAGCTGGCAGAGGATGCTGTATTGAGAATCACAGCCACCGACCAGGCTTTTGCAAAAGACGTAAGGTCATGGTGCCGCATGACGGGAGCCGATTTGGTATCGCTCGACAAACAGTCGGGACAGGTTCAGGCAGTGGTACGCAAACAATCGTCCAAGACACAGGCGGAGAAAACCCAACCGGTTGCCGAGAACAAGACAATTGTTGTATTCAGCGACGATCTGGACAAGGCATTGGCCTCGTTTGTCATTGCCAACGGTGCGGCTGCTGCCGGAAAGAAAGTGTCGCTTTTCTTCACTTTTTGGGGTTTGAACATCATCAAGAAACAGCAAAAACCGGCTGTGGAGAAAGATGTCTGGGGACGTATGTTTTCGTGGATGCTCCCTTCCGACAGCCGTGGCTTGAAGTTATCCCAAATGAATATGATGGGCATCGGCAGCAAGATGATGCGCTATTTGATGAATAAAAAGAAGATAGACAGTCTGGAGTCTCTCATCAGTCAGGCACGTTCTCAAGGAGTGGAATTCATTGCCTGCACCATGAGTATGGATGTGATGGGGGTGAAAGAAGACGAATTGTTGGACGACGTGACTTTGGGTGGTGTGGCTACCTATTTGGAACGTACAGAAGAGTCCAATCTGAATTTGTTTATCTAGTTTTTACAGATTAGGATGTTGAGTGCATTTCAATACTGTTTTTGGTATTTGGAATGCACTTTTTCCATTATTTTTGCCACAGTCGGCTTTGGTTGTCTCGCAAAGGTTTTGTACCTTCACAGCTAAAACAGACAAAAACCATACAAAAAACAGTTAGCTTATGATTATTGATTTTAATGAAGTGGAAGAGCAGAGCCTTCCGAACTTCAAGGGTGGAGAAAAAAGTTACGAGGCACGCATGTACTTCGACGGTCAGAACCGCATCATGAAGGGACGTTTGCAGCCTGGGGCCAGCATCGGATTGCATACACACGAAACAAACAGCGAAACTATCTTTCTTTTGAAGGGCAATGCCCATGTGCTTTTTGATGGTGAAATGCTGGAATTTTCTGAGGGGCAGTGTCATTATTGCCCGAAGGGTCATGCACACAGTCTGATTAACGACAGTGATTCTGAAATTCAGTTTGTGGCGGTTGTGCCCGAACAATGATATTTTTCTTATATGAGATTAGCTTCCGGAAGTATTGTTATCAATGCTTCCGTTTTTTTGTTTCTGCGATATGTATATCGTTTGCTGTGCAGAATGCTGTTGTACCAAAATGTTATGGGTGACATTTTGTATAATCAATAGCTCTGTGCGTGGCTTCTATGCAGCCGGGAGTACAAGGGGTGGAAAATATGCAAATCTCAAGGGATGTTATTTGCTGTATATTATTGGTTGTCAGTTTATTGTTTGGTGTTTTTAATGTTTTTGTTTTATATATTCTAGAGTGCCGGTAAGCTTTTTTTGTTGTTTTGTATCTTGTTTTTTTTGAAATTACTGTACAAAATAAAGTTTGTCAGTATAAAAAATAAATTAAAACATGGGAATAAAAAAATTATGTCAAGAGATAAAATTAAAATTCTCAAGAGAACTTTATTGTTTATATACCGTATTTTATGCAAAAAACGTTCGCATTATGCATAAATATGCATAATATTCTCTCTGGATGAACAAAAGCAGTTGTTGATGCTGTTGATGAAATTCTTAAAAATAATACTTTTTGAAAGTAGATTGAATAGTAGTTCTGTCATAATGATAAATGGAAAAAGCATGTTTTGGGTTTGCATATCCAAATACCTACCTGTGCCTTTAACAGAATTGTTTGTAGTAGAACGAACTGTATGCGTTCAAGTGGATTTATTTATGCTGACGCATACGGGTTGCAAAATTGCAGTTACTATTTCCACCGGATTCAATATCCGGTGGAATAGGTTTAGTATATGATAACGAATCAGCAAGTACTAGCAAACATATCCGTCACTGTTTTTTTTTCTTGTGTACAAGCCAGCGGAACATGGATGCCACTATTGTATGGCTGAAAGAATTTACGTCATCCAGTCTGTGACTGATGGATTCCAAATGAGCCTCGGCATCTTTTTCCGAAAGCACCCCGTCGTTGGTCAGTTGGTTCACTGTGCGCCGTTCGTCGCTGAGCAGCATGCGGATGGACTTTTGTGTCAAGGCATGATTGTAGGCCTTGGGGAACTCGGCAGCCAGTTTTTGAATCATTTCGTTCATCCTGCAGATGTTTTCGTTGATTTCATTTTTCAATTCATCCAGCAGTGGTTTTTGGCTTTCTGCAATCAGGTCGGATGCAGACAAATCGTCCAGGAACTTCAAGTCTTCACGTTGCAGGATGATAAAGCCACGTCCCAGGTCATAAATCACCATAATACGTTCGCGGAAGTAAAAACTAATCCAGTCTCGTATAAATCCCAAGCTGCGCAAGTGGTGCAACAGAGAGGCTTGTTCGCAAAAACTGAAGATAGACTGGCGCAAGTTCAGGGCATGCGTTCCATCGTGGTCATACATTTCGTCGAGTGATGCCATCAGATGTATAAAAGATGATTTGGAAATGATGCCTTCTTGGTAAATCATGCGGCAGCTAGACTTCTCCCTGTCCAGGACACGCAGTCTGATTTCAGCCAGAAAATCTTTGTTTCCTGGATTTTTAGCCGGCTCTTCGGGTGCCTCTGGCAAATATCTTTTTACGTGTTCCCAATTGGCACCATTCAGCGGTTCGCGCTGCGTGAGTTTCTGGAAATATTTTTCAGAACTCTCAAAAATATGTTCTTGGATGCGGTATTCCATCTGACAGCGAGCCGTAGAAGTTTGAATCAGTCCCAAACGTTTCAGTAGCCAGCGCATGGTGGTGGCGTTGACAGAGAGCGTCAGCGTCACGATGCCTGCCGTAAAGAATAAGATTTCTTTTCGGATATCTTCGGGAATTTCGGGTGTATTAGCCACCATCAGTGCCAGAGTCATACCCAATGCTCCGCGCAGACCGCCCCAGGTAAGGATTACAGATTCGCGTTTGGACAGACCATATCCCAAACGTTTCATTAAGGGATACAGCATCATGATCATCGTAAATCGAATCAGGTTCAGTCCGATGTAGAGCAGTATCAGGATGCCGATGTTGGTCCAGGTGACATCAACTCTTTCGGCAATGACAACACCTACCAGAATAAACACCAGCGTGTTTGCAATATGTGCCAGCAATTCCCAGAATTTTTCCATGAACAAGTTTACTTGCGGCTTGAGGCGCGGGCGTCCTTTGTAGGATACGGTCAGGCCGAATGCCACTAAAGCGATTACACCGGAGATGCCCAGATAATATTGCGACAAGATGAAAGTGGTGTAGGCAGCCAGGATGATGATGCTGTTTTGAATCACTTCTTCCGAATTAATTCGCGTGATGAACCATAAGGATAGGCGTGCCAATGCCCAACCCAAGATTACACCTCCTGCTACCACGGTGGTAAATTCGGCCAAGGGAGAGGATTGATTCTGCAGTCCGCTGACATAGGCGCCAAAAAACAGCATGAAACATACGATGCCCGTACCGTCGTTCAACAAGGATTCGCCGTCAACCAGTGTCGAGAAGCGTTTGCTGGTGTTGAGTTCGTGCAGCAGTGCGACCACGGCCACAGGGTCGGTGGCGCTGATCAGTGCGCCAAACATCAGTGCAAACGACCACGTCCACGAAGCATATTCGGGTGCAATCCACCGGAAGGCCATAACCAGAGCTGCAGTAAGCAGCATACCGATAATGAGTCCCGGTCCTGCCAGCAGTGTAGTGTTCGACAAAGTTTTTTTGAAGATGTGCATATTCATTTCGTATGCGGCATCAAAAATCAAAATCGGAAGAAAGACATATAATATAAAATCCGGATTCATTTTGCCCACCGACTGAATGGTTTCGCTGACTTGAGGCAATGACGTAAAGCAGTCAAATCGTTCGAGCACTCCAATCAGCAGTCCGAAAGCGAACAAGCCTACTGTATAAGGTATGTTCCTGGGTTGCAAAACTGATTTGAGAATAGCTCCAACCAAGAGGCCGCTGATTGCCAACAGTAGGGGAGATAGTAGATTGAAATCGTTCATAATGGTTTGGTTTTATGTGTTTCTATGGCTAAGGTCGCCATAAAACTTGAATTTTGCAAAGTATTTCCTGAAACAATGCGAAAAATGATGGGTCGGAGCTTTGCTTTGGTATGCAACTTCTGTGAGCAAACCCGATTTTCAGATTTTGCGATGCTTCAGTGGTATGACACAAAGGACTGTTTTTTGTACTACAAGTTTTAGGTTTGGAAGGCTGAGATAGAAAATGTACGAGGTATGTGGTTATATTTTCATTTTTGTATCCGCCTGCCGAGGTTGATTTGTCCAAGTCTCAGGCTTTGTTTTCACAAAAGGGCTTTCCCCTTAGTATTGGTTGAGGGTGAATTCGTTGAATTCACGTTAAACAAGAAAAGAAGCTGCTTTTTTGTAAGTGAATTAAAATATATATTGTTTTTCGATATATTTTTCTGTTTTTCTTTGTTTGTTGCGAAAAAAGTATTTTCTTTGCATATCGAATAACGATAAAAGCATATTGATGCTCATTAACGAATGCGACGGTCTGATTTTGTTTTGCAGATGGCCGTTCAGAACAAGTAAGGAATAAAAATTGATAAGAATGAAAGCAATTCGTATATTGGCCGTTTTGGCTCTGGTGATGTTTCTTGTAGCAGAATTTGGCGATGCGGCCAAGGGACTTGTGGAAGGATGGAATCAAGATACAGAGAATGCAGCTATGACACTGCAGAATCCCATTGAATTTCGGGTAGATGCCAAGAATATTTTGGCACTGGATACCCTGCGCAATCAAGCCGATGGCAAATCTTTGCCGTATGTGATGACCGGAGTGAACCTGGACCGTTTGCAATATCCTTCTTGGAGTGTGTGGAGTCTGTTTTTGGTCCTGCCTTTTGTTTTGCTGGCTTTTTATGGGTTTTATTGCGTGTTGCGTTTGATATACTCTGTTTTGCGCGGGGAAGTTTTTACCAAGCTAAACGTACGCAGAATGCGTTTTTTTGTCTATTCTTTGCTGGCTGCCGGTGTAGTTATGGAACTGCAGCAGTGGGCCATTTATGAATATATGGCATCACAAGTGGTGCTGGAAGGATATAAAGTGGTGGGATACACCCTGGAATATCCTTGGTTCAGTTATCTGTTACTGGCTCTTTTTACAGAGATTTTTGCCGTAGGTGTTAAATTGAAAGAAGAGCAGGATTTGACCATTTAAAAAGAAAAGAACGTAATATTTATGATTATAGTGAATCTTGATGTAATGATGGCGCGTAGGAAAATTGGTTTGGGTGAGTTGGCAGAAAAAGTAGGCATCACTCCGGCTAATCTTTCTATTCTGAAAACCGGCAAAGCCAAAGCCATACGGTTCTCGACGTTGGAGGAAATATGCAAGGCATTGGATTGCCAGCCCGGTGATATTCTGGAATATCGGAGAGACAATAGTCAGTAATGACTGAAACAGTATAGTTATGAAACAAATGATGAAATGGGCATTCGCTGCTATGGTAGGATGTTTTAGCTTGCCTTTGTCTGCAAAGGCGCAAAATGTACCGCTTGTTCCATTGGACAAGGAGGTGAGAATGGGAACATTGGAGAATGGATTGACTTATTATATCCGTCATAATGAATATCCCAAGAAACAAGTGGATTTTTATATAGCCCAAAAGGTGGGCTCTATCTTGGAAGAAGACAACCAGCGCGGACTGGCGCACTTCTTGGAGCACATGTGCTTTAACGGTACCCGAAACTTTCCCGGAAACAGCCTGGTGAAATGGCTGGAATCGGTGGGTGTGAAATTTGGTGTCAACCTGAACGCATACACCAGTGTAGACGAAACGGTATATCGCATATCGAGTGTTCCGACAGACCGCATCGAGGTGCAGGATACTTGTCTGATGATTTTGAGCGATTGGGCCGATGGCTTGTTGCTCGATGATAAGGAAATCGATGAAGAACGTGCTGTGATTCATGAGGAATGGCGCAGTCAGACACCTCCGAATATGCGCATACTGGAGAAATTACTGCCTAAAATCTATCCCGACAGCAAGTATGCCTACCGCCTACCGATTGGTACGATGGAGGTGGTAGACAATTTCCCTTATCAGGTGTTGCGCGATTATTATGAGAAGTGGTATCGCCCCGACTTGCAAGGTATCGTGGTAGTGGGCGACATAGATGTGGACCGTATTGAAGCAAAAATCAAGGAATTATTCTCTCCGATAAAGAAACCGGTGGATGCGGCAGAGCGAATTTATTATCCGGTGTCAGACAATAATAAGCCTATTGTGGCTTTTGGCGCAGACAAGGAACAAGGAAACAATGTGGTGCAGTTGATGTTTAAATATGATGTGATGCCGGATTCGTTAAAAGGTACTGTGGCTGATTTAGCCCAGGATTATATGCTTACGATGGCCGACATGATGCTCAATGCCCGTTTGCATGAGCTAAGCCAAAAACCGGATGCACCGTTTGCTTTGGCCTTGAGCAATTATCAGGAGTTTTTGGTGTCGAAAACAAAACAGGCATTCCAGATGATATTGCTCCCCAAGGGAAATGATTTTACGGCAGGAATCAAGGCGGTGTTCCGTGAGGCCTTGCGTGCCAAAAGAGGAGGTTTTACGCCTTCGGAATATGCGCGCAGCCGTACAGAATTTCTTTCTAAATTAGAAAAGGACTTTAATAACCGCAAGCAGCAGGAGAACCAAAAACTGGCTGAGGCTTATGTGCGTCATTTTATCGACAAGAAACCAATGCCTGGCATCGAAATGGAATATCAAATCATGAAAGCTATCTCTGACCAGATTCCGTTGGACGAGGTGAATCAGCTGTTCCAATCTATAGTTTCGGAAGAGAATCTGGTGGTATTGGGCATGATGGCCGAGAAGGAGGGCGTGACATGTCCTTCGGACGAAGAGGTGCTGGCTTGCCTTTCTCAGGTGGAAGCTGAGGATATTGCCCCTTATGTGGACCAAGTGAAGAATGAACCTTTGGTGAACAAAATGCCTGTTGCCGGCAGGGTGATGAAAGAAAAAGCCCTGGATGTGTTCGGGGCCAAGGAGTGGACCTTATCAAACGGTGTCAAGGTGATTCTGAAAAAGACGGATTTTAAGTCAGACGAAATCAGTATGAGTGCCGTAGCGAAAGGAGGACTTTCTGTTTTCGGAAAGGAGCATGCTGCTGAATTGCTCTTCATGCCTGCCGTGCTCGACCAGTATGGATTGGGTAACTTTACTTATATGGACCTGAACAAATTGATGGCCGGAAAGCAGTTGAAACTGAAAGTGTCTTTCTATGACTACTCGCGCCTTTTGTCGGGACAAACCACTCCGAAAGACTTGAAAACGTATATGGAAATGCTATACATGGCATTTACGGCATTGAATGTGACTGAGGATGATTTTGTTTCCATGCAGAACCAGTACAAAGGTCTGATTGAGAACCAAAAATTGAATCCGTTGTTTATTTTTCAAAAGAAACTGAATGAGTTTTTGTACGCTTCGCCTAACAAACAGATGCTGGATGTGGCGCACATAGAAAATGCAAACAGAGAAAAACTCATGGAAATCATCCATAATCAGTTGGGCAATGCGGCTGACTTTACTTTTGTATTCTGCGGTAACTTTGACGAGAACGAACTGAAAACTTTGGTGGAGCAGTATATTGCCTCGCTGCCGACGGTGAAAGGCAAGGCATCTAAAGTGACTCTCAACAATGAGGTGGAACTGAAACCGGGTAGGGAGGATAAGGAAATCAGCATGAAAATGGAAGTGCCACAGGGAAGTGCAGCCGTGATTGTCAGCGGTAAAATGCCTTATTCTTTCAAGAATAATCTGTTGGCGAACATTTCTGCCCAGATAATTTCTACCCGCCTGATTAATGAGGTGCGCGAGAAGGAAGGTGCTGTGTACAGTATCTATACTCAAGGCTACCAGGAACGCCTGCCGGAGATATCGATTGTCTACCAGACTGTATTCCAAGTGAAGCCTGAAAAGAAAGACCGTGCCCTTGAAATTATCCGCAATGAGTTTGAGAAACTGGCCAAGGAAACTCCACTGGAAGAGTTGAACAAGATGAAAGAATTTACACTGAAG
>Garnier_p1__coassemble_1474_pt1 | contig 13580 bp, 10 predicted proteins | sample Garnier_p1__metabat2_high_PE_022 | metagenome-assembled genome bin Garnier_p1
CTAATAATGATAAGCGTACGATTGAAAAAGATGGTTATAAGATAGATGTAGTACCTATTTCAGAGTTTTAGACCCTTTGTTTGTAATGAGTTAAACCGATAAGGGGTCATGGGTTACTTCCGGATGGCAGACTGCAATGATGGGTTCACCCAGTGCATCTTCAATCGCTATCAGCGTATCGATGGTGAAGTTGTGTGTGCCTCGCATCCATCTGCTGATTTCGGACTCTTTCTTTCCTAGACGCAGTGCAAGGTCTTTCTGTTTCAGACCTTTTTCTTGCTCATTGCCAAATATTCCTCTATCATTTTTACAGAGGCAAATTGCTGTCGTAATAGCAGCTCAGAAAGTATTCAAGGAAACAGTTGTTTTCTTTGATTTTTCTGTCTATATTTGTTTTGATATACATAGTTATATAGTTCAACAAAAAATTCAAGCAAAAGGACTGTCCGTGAGGATGGTCCTTTTGGGTTTTACCTATGTGTCCAATCTTCTATATGTATCCGATTTGACATCCATTTATGATACAAGTAATAAAACAATTGCCACTTAAGATAATTCCTGGGTAGTATGAGTCACTGGCAACTGGTCGTCAATAGATAATAATATCGGATAATGTGTAAATAGATACAGAAAAAGATGGGGAAAATGTGAAAACAAAGTTGTTTTATAGCGTGGATAATGTGAGACTTTCCTGCCACGGCTTTTTAGGACACGGGGTCGTTCATCCACCGTTGGGCAGTCAACAGGCTTGACTTTCCCACGCTCCGTGAGTAGGGTTTTCAAGCCAAAATCCTTGATGTTGCAGGCGGCATTGAAATTCCGGTCGTGGGGTATACCGCATTCCGGGCAAGTCCAGCTTTTAATTCTTTCCGTAAAATAATTACGGATATGTTTTATTTGAATCCGTAATGCTTTTAACTTTCTTGCCATTTTCAATGGACTAACGTCAGAAAATTACGTCGAAAGTCCAAAAAGTATTTGTTTCCCTGCTGTGATATTACCACTCCGTTTATCTTTCCCTATAAACCGCAGCCGTTCAGTCATCTTCACCCAACCGAGATAGGGGAGTTTAAGATACTGATGCTTCTGTTTTCCGTTGTGTGGTATCTTTCTGAAAGCCTTCGAATTGCGATTTGTATCAGATAATGAAACTTGGTCACCGCCAATATAGAAACAGCCTTCGTTATCCTTCTTTCTCTTAAATTACGGATAGGAAACGATACCTTTCTTCAAATCCTCGAAGAACTTCTTGATAGCATTGAACGCTTTCTTCAACCCATAAGCATCTACTTTATCACCTCCTTATAACGGCGTTGCCATTCGGCAAGCCCTTTATACTCACTCTGTCGCCACAAGCCAAATAGCCGATTCGCTCCTTCATGAGTTTCTTTAGCTGTTCATAAGCCGGCAAACCGGTGCAGTGCATGGTGTAGTAGGTGCAGTCATATTGCAGTAGCTTGGCGGCTAGCTGTTTCAGAAAGTCGGTTTCCTTCTCTTCAGTCAGTCCGCTTTTCACCAGGTGAAATCCTCCGAACACATGTGTCGGTGCATGTCCCAGTACTTTTTTTGCTTTTTCGATGATGTTGACGATGCCTCGGTGGGCGCATCCGGCAAACAGCACACTGTGATTTCCTTCTTCGATAATCAGACTCTGCTCGTGTTGAAACATATCCTGTTCCTTCATTGTCGGTCCGTAAAGCAGGCGGTTACCGGCAGGAGGCAGCATATTTCCTTCTACATTTCCAATCAAAGTCAGTCCGGGAGCGATGCGCATTACATCCTGACAAAGCACTAGGCGCGGGTTGTTTCTTAAATTCTCATCCAGTCCGATATAACGGATTCCGTTTTCCCGCAAAGAAAAGTGGGGGAGAAACGCATCACGATGCACATAGACATTGGCTTTTTGGTTCTTGTTTAAGAAAGTGTGCAGGCCGCCTCCGTGGTCATAATGCCCGTGCGATACGATGGCCAAGTCCACTTCTGCAATCGATAAGTTCAGCTCTTGGGCATTTTGGTCAAAGAGTTTCCCCTGTCCCATGTCAAACAGGATTTTAAGGCCGTTGTCCATTTCAACAAAAAGGCTCAACCCATGTTCTACGGGCAGATGGCCTTGTGAGGTATTTTCTATTAATGAAGTAATTCTCATGGCAGTTTATTTTTAAAAGAAGACAGAAGAGCGTATTGTGTTCTCAATCTATAATTATATAGTATATTTTACGACACACATTATTTCTTGTTTCTCAGTTTTTTGATTTCTTTATCAAAATCACTTTCCAATAAGTCCATTTCACGTTTGCGATAGATAGCAAATTCCTTTTCAGCTTTTTCAATTGCTTGTTGGTGCGAAATCTGCCCCTTTCCGGTCAAAACCTTTCTCTTGTGTGCTATAATTTGATTGTCCAATGCCTCTATCCAGTCTTTCATTGTCATAGGGTTCATTTCCAATGCCTGAAATTCTGCAAAATCCAAGAAACCGGAAACAAGTAAATTCAAGCGTTGCAGTTCAATTTCGGACAAATAGTTCTTGGCAATCTTTACGTCATCCTTTGTTACATAGTTTCCTTTGAAGTTAGTCATGCCTACAAACGGCTTTTCATTATCTACACGATTGTATATGATTTCTGCAGCTGTATTTTCATGCACTGCATAATGAAGCTTGTTTTGTACGGTGGCGAAGAACATCTTTGTCATACTGTCGCGAGGGTCATAGTCAGTGGCGGTAGCATAAATATCAGTTACTTGTTGATAAAAGTTTCGTTCACTACTACGGATATCCCGGATACGTTGCAAGAGCTCTCGAAAATAACGGTTTCCTCCTTGTTTCAACCGTTCGTCATCCATGGCAAATCCCTTTTGTATATATTCATGAAGCCTTTGTGTAGCCCATCTTCGGAAACGGGTTGCCACTTGTGATTGAATACGATATCCCAAGGAGATAATCATATCCAAATTGTAATGGTCGATGTTTCGTTTTACCTGTCGGTTGCCTTCTTTTCGAACTGATAAGAATTTCTTATAAGTTCGATTCTCATCTAATTCCTTATCTGCATATATATTTTTTATATGCATGGAAATATTTTCTTGTGTTGTACAGTATATTTCAGCCAACTGATTCTGTGTCAGCCATAAATCTTCATCAGCAAAGCGTACTGATACACGGGTTATTTCGTTATCGTCCTGGTATAGTATTATATTGTTTCCTTCGTTCATATTCGTTGCTTATTTTCTATTAATGAAGTAATTCTCATGGCAATTTATTTTTTAAAGAGGACAGAAGCGCATATTGTGCATCATATTGGCTGGTTGGGGTATATTTCATTTGTGAAATATTTAAGTCGCCGGTGTCCAGCTCTGAGGTGCATATCAGGTTGGCAGTCACATACATTTCTGTAGTTTTCACGTTGCAATATCTGTCAGCTTCAACAGATTCCCGGGCAATTACAGCACATTCTCCTTGAACGGCAAACAAGTGCAGGTCTTGATTGCTGCGGTGATGAAAGAGGACATAACCTATGTTTCGAATGTTTTTTACGATGTCCATGCTGTCTATGGTATATTTGATGCCGACAGCCAATTTTCCGTTTTGTATGAAGTTCTCCTTTTTCGTATTGAAATTCTCCATCATAACCAGTAGAACGCCGTCTTTTTGTGTTTCATCCGAAGGTTCGACACTTTGTGTAACAACATTCTTCAGCGCTTCTTCGGGCAATGTTCCGAGCGGACATTCCGAAAGATAAAAATGCTTGGCAAGCTGATGCAGCAATCTATCGTTTTCTGCTTGATGGGCAGGGGCATTATCCAAGGCAAGTGAGTATGTTTCCTTGTCGCTGAAAGGAGTGAACACCTTGCCCAGCAATTCTTTGAAGTGTAGTTTGATATATTTGTTTCCGTTTACGTCCGGATGAGGCTTCATCACATGGAATGCGTAATCCTTTTGCAGCCATTCTTGCAGTTCGGTGCGGAACTTTTGCCGTACTTTATCTTTCCACTCGGCTTTTTGTATAGCTTTGTTGCGGGCATAGAGCGAAAGGACGAACAAAAAGTTCACGTCATAGTGAAACAAAAGGAGCGTGTCTCGGTCGAACAGGCGGTTAGCGAAATGAGTTTTTTTATGTTTGTTGTGTTTTCTGTTTGTTTTTTCGATACCGTCGTTTGTATAATCCAGTTTCTCGTCCATTTTGGCTGAGATAAAGAAGTTTGGAATAATATTGTATCCTTCGGTCACTTCATCGCGCAGTTTGATTCCTGAAGCAGGAAGCTTTCCCTCGTTGAATATGTCCAGGTTCCATTGGATTACGTTTCGGGCATAGGTATATTGCTTGTAAATGGATTCCGAGCCCAGTTCATGTCCCATTTTGTAATATTTGCTGTCTCCGATATAGTAGGTCTGTTTGTTTTGTCCGTCAATCAAGCTTTGGGCGGTAAACAGATGATCTACTATTTTTCCGTCTTCCTGTTTCTTGTCCATACCATCCGGCAGGGGATTGTCGCCTATCAGCTCATCGATGATTGCTTCAAAAACGGTATGAAAGCTCTTTACCAGCAGATATTCTTTTTGTTCCGTATGGATGTACACCTGCTTGGCTTTGTCAAAGAAGGCATAGCACAGATTCCATAGTTGCAGGGCTTTGTCCGAAAAATACTTGTATTTTATTTGTCTGAGTCGTGTTTTACCAAAGCCGTTCAGATACGTTTCGAATCGTTTTCCGGTAATCAGTTGGAATTGGCAGCTTATTTCTTTTGAAAAGCCGTATGTGTCGCTGATATAGTTTAGGATAGAGAAAAAGATTACCAGCAGTTCTTCGTCAAAGTTGATTTGTCTTTTTTTGTTGATAGGGTTCAGATAGATTGGATCTCCATTCTGCAGGATGGCATGTTGTGTGGCCATGGTACGGGTCCAATTAATCTTATTCATACCGCTGTGCAGATTCTTGATGATATAGAAAAAGAAACTTTGGTTGTCCTTGTTAAATTGGATGAGTGAGAGCAAGATGTCCAGAAACGTATTAGACAGTCTTTTTTTACTGTTTCCCACTTGTGCTATTTGGGCGTGATATACAATGGTGGTGTCATTTCGCTTTTCATTCTTGTATACCACAATGGCACGATAAATCCATACGGCAAATTCATACAGAAAGTTTCGTTCCAAGCTTTCCATGGAATTGTCATCGTCTGGGTTGACGATGTCCTCCGGACAGTATTTTCCGAAGACCAGTTCTTTTCCGCCTTCGTCTTTGAGTAACACTTTCGGGAGTATGAATACACAGTCTTTCAAAAGCGTGTTGTAGTAATATCCCACATAATGTATGGATACACGGCCTTCAACGTTCTCCAAGGCATCGATGCCATGGATAACGTCTTTTATGTATGCCGCATTATATTGGTATTCTTCTATCAGAATTCGCATTCTTAAATTGTTTTATTTATCTTCGACAGGAACTTTTCAGAAACAGATTTTGCGTATGCTTTACTCTGATGCTGACTCTGTACTTTCCGTTTCAGTCATTGCATCGGCAGCGACAGAGGACAGGGGTTCTAATCCCAAATTTTCAAGGAACACTTGTACTTTCTCTGTAACCACTTTGGCATGTCTGCCTTCTTCTGTATAGAATTTGGCAAAAGTCAGTTTGCTTCCGTCTTCATCGTCAAAGATGGCATCGCTGAACTCATAATCCTTGAACACGTCGTTCCAAAGATAGAAAATAACCTTTCCAACAAAACGCTCGCTTGTTATCACTTCGTTCTGTGCTTTGCAGAAGAAATAGCCTAGTTTTTTATCTTCCGAGTTGGTGGCAGCTTCAATTCTTTCATTTATCTTTGTCAAGAACGACCACCAATCATAACGGTTATTGCCAGCTTCGATAGTCCAGCCCATGTTTGCGTTTGAAATAGGCATATAAGTCCAGTCCCATCTTCGTTTGAAGGCGCTGTCTATAGGAAAGAGACTTTGGTCGCTGGTGTTCATGGTAGCCCAAATGTATAGGTTGTTGGGAAGAATCAGTATTTCTCCGCTCATGATTTCGTCTGCCACATTTTTTCCGTCGTATAGGGCATTAATTGCATCTTTTTGTGCCAACGACAGTCCGGAAAAGGCTTTTTTGAGTTGTTTTTTCATGTCGGTGTCTGCCTTGATAGGATAGTCCGAGAAACCGCTGTCGTTGCGGTCCAGCAATTGGAACAAGTCGCCGAAAATTTGTGCGCAGTTTCCTCTGTTTATCTCTTCAATCACCAGGAACTGCTTTTTCGGTTCTCCGTCGGCAAGGGCATATTTCTTCCATGCTTCCATATATGCTTGCAGGAAAGCTTGTGCCACGAATTCATAGACAATTTTTGATTCCTTCCGTTTGTTTCCGTTTTCATCTTCCACCGGTACGGCTTTGGTTCCGATGACTGTCATTACTGTTTCTTCAATGGTAGTAGGCTTATAAGCTCCCACAAAAGTAGAATAATCAGAATCGGGGTGGAAAGTAGTTCTGATTACATCTTCATGAGCCGTAGTCTCGTTGATGGTATATGATTTTCCAGTTCCAGGAGCACCATAGAAGATTTGTTGGAAAGGAGAATCTGTATAAGATGTGGTAGGTTTTGCTTCTGCGTTTTTGAAACTCTGGTTGTTTGCCCTATTCAGAAAATACGTACGAGCAGTTATGAAACAAGAATAATGCATAATGCTTCCAGACCTCCAGCTTTGATTTTTCTCGCTGTCGTGTTTCTCAAAAGCTTCATCGTTAAAAAGTTTATCTACGATTTTAGATACTTCATCAGGATTAGTGATGTCGTACATGCTTTTGATGTGTTTCCATGCTTCAGGATTGTAGTCAAATAGTTTGTCAACTTCTATAAAAGACAGGAAACTTTGAACCGCACTTAGCTGTAAATTAAACCCTTTTTCTGTCCTTCTCGAAGATTTAGCTACAGAAGAAAGATAAAAAGTGAATTCTTCTTTTATTTCATTTCGTGCCTTGATTATATCTTCGTCTTTCTTACTAATTTCCATTCTTTTATAACTTATTTATACCGATTCCAATCGGATGGTTTAACATAGAATGTAGTGTGAATTTATTTTTTGTATGCCAACTCCTTGCATGGTTCCTTTTACCATCTATCATAGGATTATCCCTATTGTTTAGGTTGAGGCTTATTTTACAAAGATACTATATTTACTTGCATCTTCGATTCAAAAGGAGGATTAATTTGAGGGAATCTTTTTTGAATATGGATGTAGCTTCATTTTGAATAGAATCCAAGGGCGCTGCATTTGACATTTTGACAAAATGATAAAAAGGCAGTGTGAGCGTGCCGTATTTGCATCCGATGGCGCATCGGCTTCCAAATATTGGATTCTCGAAACGGAAAATCTGAGCTATCTTCTTGTTTTATAGAGAGGTATAGGTTGTATTTTCTGTTATGAAATCATCCGAAATAGAATCAAAATAGAGTTGTTTTGCTGACTTTTTGGGAATAAACCAGGGTCATTGCGAGGCATAGAAAAATAAGTCTTGAGAAGTTTGGCAACAAATCAAGGGAATAAAAAAAACATCTCATGAGAACTTTGGCAAGAACTCTTGAGATGTTTTCTATAAATATACAGAAAGAGTGCAAAACAGCCCCTTTCTGTGCATAAAAATACATCAAATTATCCCTTTTCAAACTAGATTATAAAGGTGTCGGTAAGAGTTGTCCGCAAAATAGTTACAAAATGAAACTCTAGTATGGAAACGGGTGTAATTTTGATTAATAGTTGTTTTTCTGTTCCTCGAAATAAGCTTGCGGGTGCAGGCATGCAGGACATACTTGGGGAGCTTCCTTGCCCACATAGATGTATCCACAGTTGCGGCATTGCCAAACAACTTCTCCTTCTTTGGCAAACACTTGTGCCGTTTCGATGTTCTTCACGAAAGCCTGATAGCGTTCTTCGTGTGCTTTTTCGGCTACGGCAATGTTTCGATACATGGCTGCAATGGCAGGAAAACCTTCTTCTTCCGCCACTTTGGCAAAATGGGGATAGTCTTTGCTCCACTCCTCGTGTTCGCCTGCGGCAGCTGCTTGCAGATTTTCCAGGGTAGTGCCGATGACACCGGCAGGGAATTGAGCTGTAATTTCAACCATGCCTCCTTCCAAAAACTTAAACATGCGTTTGGCATGCTCTTTTTCCTGATCTGCTGTCTCTAAAAATATAGCTGCTATCTGTTCAAAACCCTCTTTTTTGGCAGCACTGGCAAAATAAGTGTAGCGCATTCTTGCTTGCGATTCTCCGGCAAACGAAGTCATCAGGTTCTTTTCTGTCTGGCTTCCTTTAATACTTTTACTCATTACTGTTTTTATTTTAAGTTATCTTTCTAATCTTAAGGTATGATTTCGCAAAGATAATAGATTGGATATAAAAAGCAAATTTAAAAGAATGAATTATACTTTGTTTATAAACGGTGGCGCTGTATAAATCATTAGATGAGTATCTGATAGACCCATGTAAAGACCGGTGTTTGCTGCGTGCAAGGCGCAGTTTGGATAATATAAAAAAAAGACATGCTTTTGATGCATGTCTTTTCTATTTTGAAACCAATGATGTTTCTTTCTAAAGGTGCTTCAACTTCACAGTGTACAGCACCTGATTTTGGTTTTGGAAGTAAAAACATTTCATTTTTTCTTCCTTTGAAGACTTGCTCACTGTAGTCATTAAATGACTAACAGTGATTTTCTTCTTCAATGTGTCATAAGTCACTACCTTAATTACCTTAAATTACCCTTAAAACTAAACAATCTTATACCTATCCATCTCTCACGAGATCCTAACTAATACTACATTATGTTACCCTTACTGTTCTTATGACACTGCAAAGATAGATACTGTTTGCCTACACAGCAAATATTTCTGTGATTTTTCTTTGCTTAAAATGCTTTTCTTGATTTATGTCAATTACAATTTGCATATTTACAAACTATCGGGGCGTTTTTTGCAAAAAGAAACACTTTTGCATTCATAGTCATTGCGCTTTCCTGTCCTATCTGTTTCTGTGTTTGTACAAGTACATTCAAGATTTTGTGTATGCTATTTTAATTGATGTCTGTTCGAGGTTGCGTTTTTTCCTCATATTATACGATACAGCCCGAAAATTATCTGTATTTTTACGTCCTAAATCAATTCTAAGATAGGATATGGCAAAGGAAAAGACGGTGTACGTTTGTGATAACTGTGGACAGGAGTCTCCTAAATGGGTGGGCAAGTGTCCCGCTTGTGGTTCCTGGAACACGTTTAAGGAGTTTCGGGTGCGCAAGGAATCTTCTGCTTCTGCTGCGGCTCATTCGTATGGAGGAAGTTCGGTTGTGGCTGATTTAAGCAATGTGCGCGTACAACCCATGCAAGTGGGATTGATTGATTCGTGTGCCGAACCTCGTTTAGACATGGGAGACGACGAACTGAATCGTGTGCTGGGCGGCGGTTTGGTGCCTGGCTCCTTGGTCTTGCTGGGAGGAGAACCGGGAATCGGTAAGTCAACTTTGGTGTTGCAAACGGTGTTGCGCATGCCCCGGCGCCGTATTCTTTATGTAAGCGGAGAGGAAAGCGCCCGCCAAATCAAGTTGCGAGCCGACAGGCTGGCAGGTGTGCATGCCGACAAGGGGCACGAATTGCTGGCAGAGTCTTCGTGTATGATTGTGTGCGAAACGCTTCTGGAGCAAATCTTTCTGCATATCAAAAACGAACAGCCCGAAATGGTGATTGTGGATTCCATCCAGACAATCATGACCGAAACGGTGGACTCCTCGCCCGGAAGCATCACTCAGGTGCGAGAATGTGCGGCTGCCTTACTGAAATTTGCCAAGCAAAGCAACATCCCCGTGATACTTATCGGACATATTAATAAGGAAGGCACTCTGGCAGGACCCAAGGTGCTGGAGCATATCGTAGATGCTGTGCTGCAGTTTGAAGGCGACCAGCATTATATGTACCGCATCTTGCGCAGCATCAAAAACCGATTCGGAAGCACTGCCGAACTGGGAATCTATGAAATGAGGCAAACGGGATTGCGCCCGGTAAACAATCCTTCGGAACTATTGCTCACCGAAGATCACGAGGGTATGAGTGGTGTGGCTATTTCTTCGGCCATAGAAGGTGTCCGACCTTTCCTCATTGAGACGCAGGCTTTGGTCAGTACGGCTGCCTATGGCACACCGCAGCGATCGGCTACAGGCTTTGATTTGCGCCGTCTGAACATGTTGTTGGCGGTGCTCGAAAAGCGTGTCGGTTTTAAACTGGCGCAGAAAGATGTGTTTCTGAACATTGCCGGCGGACTGAAAGTGAACGATCCGGCCATTGACTTGTCGGTTATTGCTGCCGTGTTGAGCAGTAATGTGGATACGGGTATCGAATCGGGCGTGTGCATGGCTGGCGAAGTGGGGTTGAGCGGTGAGATTCGTCCCGTGAACCGAATAGAACAGCGTGTGGCAGAGGCCGAGAAACTGGGATTTACACGCATGCTGGTGCCGCGTGCAAACATGCAGGGGTTTGATTATAAGAAGATGAAGATAGAGCTGGTGCCCGTGCGCAAGGTGGAAGAAGCCTTGCGTGCCTTGTTCGGATAAACAGCTTATAATAATTAATGTAATATTGCTTTTGAATTATGATACAGGAGTTTCAGCTTCGGGCTTTGCCGGAGCAAGTTTACAACGAGCAGTCGCTGCGCCGTTTTGTGGCGCGTGAAAAGGGGATGGACGAGCGTACCATCAAGGGGGTTCGTATCTTAAAGAAAAGTATTGATGCCCGACAGCGTACCATATTTATTAATTTAAAGGTAAGAGTCTACGTAAATGAACAGCCCTCGGATGAGGCTTTCGTGCCTACGGAATATCCGAATGTGGCAGGCAAGCCTCGGGTTGTTGTGGTGGGTGCCGGTCCCGGCGGTTTGTTTGCTGCTCTTCGTTTAATCGAACTGGGCTTTTGCCCGGTGGTGGTAGAGCGCGGAAAGAATGTGCGCGACCGTAAATTAGACCTGGCAAAAATCTCTCGTGAGCATAAAGTGGATCCCGAAAGCAATTATAGTTTTGGCGAAGGCGGTGCCGGAGCTTATTCGGACGGAAAACTTTATACGCGCAGTAAGAAAAGAGGCAGTGTAGACAAAATTTTGAATGTGTTCTGTCAGCATGGTGCCAGTACAGCCATTCTGTCGGATGCGCATCCGCATATCGGTACGGACAAGTTGCCGCGTGTGATTGAGAACATGCGCAACACAATTTTGGCATGTGGCGGTGAAGTGCATTTCGAAACGCGCATGGACCGTCTGATTCTGCACGATGGTAAGGTGGAAGGGATTGAAGCCCATAACGGACAAATCTTTAAGGGACCCGTCATTCTGGCCACCGGTCATTCGGCACGTGATGTTTACCGTCATCTTTTCCGGCAAGGCATTCCCGTGGAAGCCAAGGGCCTGGCGGTTGGTGTCCGTCTGGAACATCCGGCAATGCTTATCGACCAGATTCAATATCATAACAAAAACGGACGGGGCAAGTACTTGCCTGCAGCGGAATATAGTTTTGTGACTCAGGTGGAGGGCAGAGGCGTGTATAGCTTTTGTATGTGCCCCGGAGGATTTATCGTACCTGCAGCCAGCGGACCGGCGCAGATTGTGGTGAATGGAATGTCGCCCAGTAACCGAGGTTCGCAGTGGAGTAATTCGGGTATGGTGGTGGAATTGCATCCGGAAGACCTGCAGGAGAAATCCATGACGGCATTCATGAAAGATTATGTGCGAAGTCTGGACGCTCCGGAATGTACGGATTTAACGGATTTGTGGCATTATTGCGACCCGGAGTCGGTGTGGAACGGAGCTCCCGAGGAGCATCCTTTGGCTTTGCTCTACTTTCAGGAAGCCATCGAACGCCAGAATTGGGTGCAGGGGCAATACCGGCAGACAGCACCGGCACAGCGTATGGCTGATTTTGTAAACAAGCGCTTGAGCTATGATTTGCCGAGAAGCTCGTATTCTCCCGGACTGATTTCCTCACCGCTTCACTTTTGGATGCCGCAGTTTATTGCCGGACGTCTGGCGCGAGGTTTCCAGAATTTTGGAAAGAGCAGTCACGGATTCTTGACTAATGATGCGGTGATGATTGCGGTAGAAAGCCGTACTTCGGCGCCGGTTCGTATCTTGCGTCGGCCGGATACTTTGCAGCATGTCACAGTGGCGGGACTTTTCCCTTGTGGCGAAGGTGCCGGTTATGCCGGAGGAATCGTATCTGCCGGTATCGACGGTGAGCGATGTGCCGAAGCTGCTGCTGCTTATCTGAATGGCATAGGCTGCCTGTAGCTTGTGAAACGATACAATAAAAACCCCGGTAATCAGATGATTGCCGGGGTTTTGTTGTATCTGTTTTTGGCCGGACAGAGGCCGTTAAAAATCCAGTCCGATGCTTGCCGTGAAGCAGCCGCTGCGGATGCGTCCGTCAAAATCGTCGTAGTTGTAATCCTGAAAATGCTTGCCTGCCAGGTTATACATGCCGACGTCGTAGCAGAAATCCAGATAGAAGTTCTGAAAAGCCATGCCCAGACCGATGCGGAAGCCCACGTCGAAACGGCGCAGATAGCGGTCGGAATACGGGTCCTCCTTGATGCGCTGTTCGTAGAGCTTGACATTGCCACCCACACCACATGCCATGAAGCCGCCGAAATAAGGCTGGATGGTTAAGTCGTCAAAACCAACATCAGCTTTGTATTTAAACACAAAAGGCAATTCTATGTATTTCAGGTTGTAGGTTTTGCGCTCGATAAATTCGGTAGCTTCGAATTTTACGCCTTTTTCCGTATAGAGCAGTCCGGTCTCGAAATAGAATGGCACTGTTCGACCGATGCGGTTGCCAAAAACAATGCCTGCATTGATCAGAGACAAAGGTTTTGTTTTCGGCCCGTCGGTAAATCCTTTGCAGTGTAAGGTGGGCACGTTGAGGCCCACACGGATGCCAAAATAACTGCTGCGGTCGTAGTTATACCAGCGGCTGGAACTGATGCCTTCGGCATGAGCGGCATTTCCGTTGCTGCCGGAAAAACCAAAAGCTGCCGGCAATATGCCCAAAACAAACAAAAAGGAAATTATTTTTTTTCTCATAAACTAAGGTGCTTGGAATATCTGTTATATTAGAACAAAAGTACAATTTTTTTTTGGAAGAATCCTCTTTTAAGGAAATAATTACTACTTTTGTTCTTTCAAAATATTTGTTGCAGACACGCACTTTTTAATTTCAACAGCAAGAAAAAAGTGCCTTTAGAATAATATTGACGCTAATGAAAGTTCTTAAATTTGGAGGAACCTCCGTAGGTTCCGTTGAAAGTATCTTAAACGTAAAGAAAATTGTCGAAAGTCAATCCGAGCCGGTTATCGTGGTGGTTTCGGCTTTGGGAGGAGTTACCGATAAGTTGATTCACACTTCAAAACTGGCTGTATCCGGAAATATGGACTATCAGAAGTCTTTTATGGAACTTACCGACCGTCATTACCAGATGATTGACCGGATTATTGCCGAAGGACCGCGTAAAGAGATGCTTCTTTCTATCGTCAATGCTTTGTTTGAGGAATTGCGCAGCATCTATC
>Garnier_p1__coassemble_2742_pt1 | contig 7837 bp, 4 predicted proteins | sample Garnier_p1__metabat2_high_PE_022 | metagenome-assembled genome bin Garnier_p1
AGTCACTCCATGGACGTGTTTTTGCCGCCATGTTATAACTTAAGCTGGCTCCGAGTTCATCAATCAGGCTGATTTTCTTATAGCCGGTTGAGTCTTTGTCGGTGCGCAGTTTCATCTCTATATTGTTGGATATAGACATGTTTACGCTTCCGTTCTTGCCTCGTGTCGGAACACCATAGAGTGCATTGGCATAAGGCGAATAGGTGACTGTCGTTACATTCCCCTTGTCGTCGGTTTTCACATAACTGTCCCAGTAACCAAATCGGGAGGCTCCAAAATCCGGACGGTAGCTCAAACTGACCGACGGCGTGAACACGTGGCGTATGGTTTGTATTTTTTTGCCGAAAATCTTGGGTGATGGAGTCCAGAATCCATACAGTTTGGTGTTGGCCGATATGCTCATGTTGTAATCATACACGTTGTAGAATCCCCACACCGTATCGGCTACTTCCTCGCGTGCTTCGGGATCCCATTTGCGCATCACGCGGTTGGTATACATTCGGTCGGTAAAACTGAACTGCGGTGTGATGTTGATATATTTGGCAAGCGTAAAGTTTGCGCTGATGGGAACCTTGTGCGACATTCCGTTTCGCCAGTCCTTGATTAGGTTTGACTTGAAGAGTTTGTCCTCTTTTGTATTGATGCTGTTGCTCAACTCTCCGGTATAGCTCAAGGCAATCTTTTCATACCATCGTTCCTGTCCCACTTTCTTTTTTCGTTTGAAAGGGTTGAATCTTGCCAGTGAGATATTCAAGCTGGGAAGGGTTACGCTCACCGAAGAGTCGCTCATGTTTTGCGACAGGTTGAAGTTGCCCGAAAGCGTCAAGCCAATTCGCGAGAATGTCTTAGAATAGCTCACACTGGAAGTACGCGTACTTTGTGTATAACTTTCCGGATTATACATGCTCGACAGATTGTTTCGCTCATAGTTTTGCGTGGCAAAGTTCACACTGGCCGAAAAACTTTGGCTCGGATTGGCCTTGGCATCCTGACGGTGTGTCCATTGCACCTTGAAACTGGTGGAGCGTTGGTAGTCGGGCATATTTTTTTCGCCTTCTACCGTATTTTGGTAACTCAAGTAGAAGTTTCCGGCAAAACGGTATCGCTTGTTGTAGTTCGACTGTGCACTGAGTCCCCAGCTTCCCTTTGTATAGATTTCGCCCAGCAGCTGCAGGTCGATCATGTCGTTGATGGCAAAATAGTAACCACCGTCGCGCAGATAGAATCCGCGCTTCAGTTCATCGCCGAATGTAGGCATGATGAAGCCCGAAGAATATTTCTTGTTGAAAGGGAAAAAGCCATAGGGAATGGCCAAGGGCAACGGCACGTCTTCCACAACCAGATAAGCCGGTCCGAAGACAACACCTTTTCCGGGGCGGACTTTGGCACGCGTGAGCGCCAAGTAGAAATGCGGATGCGTGGCATCACAGGTGGTATATTTTCCGTGGCGCACATACATCACTCCTTCGTGGTCGCGTTTGGATTCTTCGCTAATCAAAAAGCCGTCACCCTGCTTGGTATAGACATTATTGATAAACGCTTTCTGAGTTTTGAAGTTGTAGCTTATTTTTTCGGGTTCGTACTCATCCGATCCCTGTTTAAACAGCGGCTGTCCTTTCACGGCACCGGTTGAGTCTGTACGTCCCATGGCATGCACCAAACTACTGTCCAGACTCATCGTAATAAGTTCGGCCTGGAGTTCCAGATTCTGGTATTTCACCACACCGTTACCAAACAAGTTGGCGCGGCTGTTGCCTTGTTCAAACGTAATGGAGTCCGAAGCAGAGTAAGTAACCGGAAGATCGAGTGCCGACTTACTTTTTTTTACGGTATCGGCTGCAGCAGTGTCGTTTGCCAAAGAATCCTTTGCCACACTCAGGGAGTCGGCTTTCAGTTTCAGCGAGTCGTTTGCAGTGCGCAGCGAATCCTTAGAAAAGCCTCGATACTGTACGTTTCCGGGTATGCGCATAAGCTCATAATCCACCTGGTGATTATGAGCTACCACATAAAGAGTCCCCAAGGACCATATTGTTATAAAAATCTTTGTTTTCAATGTAAAAACACCCGTTAGGCATCATTCAAAAAGTTCTTTCCACTGCTTGAAGGTAGCCACCACTTGCTCTCCATGCTTCTGGAGTGAGTTGACCACCTGCTCGAAAGATTTTTCTTTTTTCAGATGCGTTTTGGAATAATACTTGTCTGCATAGCAAATGAGTTTCTCTTCGAGAGTCTCTGGCTGAAAATCCTGATGCGGCAACGGCAGGTTGCGCTCGATGATGATTTCTTTAGTCAGACCGGTTCCGGTATGCCGCTCGCATACGCGTGCATGGCGTTCGTATCCTTCTTTTCTCATGAGCTGAGCTCCCAAGTATCCGTGACAAAGATAGGGTGCTTCGCCGAAGCAGAATATCTTGTCGGCATCGGTCATAAAGATTCCGATGTCGTGAATCATGGCAGCCTCTTCGAGAAAAGTGGTGTCGAGTTTCATTTCGGGATGCTTTGCCGCAATCTCCAGGCAGCGGTCGGCCACCTGTCTGCTGTGCACCAGTAAGATCTCCTCTAAAGGAGGGTTTTCTGCATAATATTTGTTGATAAGAGCCAAAAAATCCATTTCCTTATATTTATCCGTGCAAAATTAGTGTTTTTTTTTCATATTCAGTCCATCCCTTTAGGCTTATTGGCATAATAATCTCTAAAAGACAAAGAAAAAACCGGCCGTGATACACCTGCCTGTTTTTTCTCTGTACAGGCAGGTGTATCGCGGCCGGTATATAATGGTTGCCCTGCAGTCCGCCTTTTTAGTTGCGGCTGACCATCTTGACACCTTTCACGGTGCGCAGTTTTTTGATGAGCTGTTCCAGCTTGCTCGTGTCGTCGAGCAGCACGGTAAGATTGCCCGAGAACAATCCGTCGTGCGAATCAATGCTGATGCTGCGCAGCAGGATTTTCTGTTCTTTACTGATAATGGACGTAATGTTGTTTACAATGCCCAAATCATCATTTCCCACCACACGCAAGGTGATGGGATACTGGCTTCCGCGCTTTCCTGCCCAGCGTGCCTTAACAATGCGGTAGCCAAATTTGCTGCGCATCTGTTCGGCATTCGGACAGTCGCAACGATGTATCTTGATTCCACCGTTCACGGTTACAAAACCAAACACATCATCGCCATAAATTGGGTGGCAGCATTTGGCCAGCGTAAAGTCTAGTCCTTTCAGATTCTGGTCAATAACGAGCACATCGTCGCTGTTCTGCGTCTTGAGTTCTGCATCCGACTGCATGTTGAACGCCTGTGCACTGGGCGCAGGTGTATGTTCGGCAGCACCATTCAGGTAACGTTGTGCTTCGGTATATTTGTCAAGAACCGTATTTACATCAATGGTTTCGTTGGCCAGACTGTTGTAGAAATCTGTAACGTACTTGAATCCCATTTTTTTGATGACATGCATCATGGTGGGTTCATCATATTCTATCTTGCGGTTTTTGAATTTGCGTTCGAGCACTTCCTTGGCATAGGCAGCCTGACGGGCTTGCATTTCTTTCAGAGCTTGTCGGATTTTGTTGCGTGCCTTGCCTGTAATGACAAAATTAAGCCAGTCTTGCTTGGGCATTTGATTGGCCTGAGTGAGGATTTCCACCTGATCGCCGCTGTTGAGTTTCTGTCGCACGGGCACATTCTTTTCGTTGATGCGTGCCCCGATGCAATGTTCGCCCACGTTGGTATGGATGGCATAAGCAAAATCAAGCACAGTGGCTCCTTTGGGCAGTTTAAACAAGTCGCCCTTTGGAGTAAACACAAACACCTCATCCTCATAGAGCTCCATTTTGAATTGGTCCATGAGTTTCATGTCGTCGTTGTTTTCCAATGCCGAGCGTATGCTGTTCAGCCACTCGTCCACTCCGGCTTCTCCTCCTTTGATTCCCTTGTAACGCCAATGTGCAGCCAAGCCTCTTTCGGCAATCTCGTCCATCCGTTCGGTACGGATTTGCACTTCCACCCACTTGTTCTCCGGTCCGAGCACCGTGATATGCAGGCTTTCGTATCCGTTGCTCTTTGGTATCGACAGCCAGTCGCGCAGGCGTTTGGGATTAGGCTGATACATGTCCGTAATGATGGAATAAGTTTGCCAGCATTCCATCTTCTCGCGTTCGGGTTTCGAATCCAATATGATACGGATGGCAAAAAGATCATAAATTCCGTCTACATCACATTTTTGCTTTTTCATCTTCTGCCAGATGGAATGAATGCTCTTGGTTCGTCCCTTCATATGGAATTTAAGTCCGGCCTGTTCGAGCTTGGCTTGAATCGGAGCGATGAAATTCTCGATATACAAGTCGCGCGACTTTTTGGTCTCGTTCAGTTTTTCCTTGATATGGTAATAAGCATCATGCTCCAGATATTTCAGCGACAAATCCTCCAGCTCGCTCTTCAAACGATACAAACCCAATTTATGCGCCAGCGGAGCATACAGATAAGCTGACTCTTGTGACACTTTTTGAATGGCTTCTGTATTGGAATTGTCTTTGATTTGCCGCATAATGTGTACGCGGTTGGCTATCATGATCAGAATCACACGCATATCCTCGGCAAAGGAAAAGGCTTCTGAAATTCTCGCTTTCGATGCTCGGATTCTTGTCATACAGTTCCTGTATGCGGTTCAGACCGTGGATGATACCTGCCACATCCTCGCCAAAATCGCGCTGTACATCCTGGGTAGTGCAATAGTTACTGCGCACGCACGAATGCAACATCACTCCCAATATGGCCGCACGCGTAAGCCCGATTTCCTGGGCTACGATAAGCGAAGTTTCCATATCAGTCAAGATGGGATTGAAGCCAAACACATCGCGCTGCAAAAAGTTATTCAAACCGGCCTGAGCCAGATAGTTCTTTAGATTGGCACAATCGTCTGCCTGAAGCACTTTGCCCGACAAACGCAATAGCGATCTGTATAAGTCCTTCAAGTGAATACGCTCTTCGGGACGGAAAAAAAACTGATTTTCCATAGGCTACTCATATTTTTTCTCAAAGTTACAAATTTTCGGAAATAAATGGTCATTCTCTTCGTTTATTTTTCGTATATTTGAATCTCAAAAGCATCGTATAATCAAAAAACATAATGTTATGACTACAATAGATGATATGGAAATACTTAATAAAAAAGGTATTTCAATGGCTCAACTGGAGCAACAACTCGAAAAATTCAAAACAGGATTCCCTTTCTTGAAACTGAAAGATGCCGCTTCGGTGGCAAACGGCGGTATATTATGCCTGAGCGAAGATCAGTGCAAACAGTATATCGACCAATGGCACAGCTACCTGCAAACCGGACACAAGGTTACTAAATTCGTACCGGCATCCGGAGCAGCAAGCCGCATGTTCAAGAACTTGTTTGAATTTCTTGAAGCCGACTATCAAACACCAAACAATGATTTCGAAAAGTTGTTTTTCAACGAAATCCATAAGTTTGCCTTCTTTAAGGCTCTGAATAATGCTTGTCTGAAAAACGAAGGAAAGGACATCGACACCCTGATTCAGTGCGGTGACTACAAGGCAGTGGTAGGAAACCTGCTTCTTGCCAAAGGATTGAACTACGGACAGTTGCCAAAAGGCTTGCTGCTGTTTCACCAATATGGTGAAGAGGCACGCACACCGGCAGAAGAACATCTGGTGGAGGCTGCTCGCTATGCATCGGCAAATGGCGAAAGCCATGTACACTTCACCGTAAGTCCCGACCACTTGGAGCTGTTTAAGGCCTTGGTGCAGCAGAAAGTAGCTGCCTATGAAGCTGAATTCAACACCAAACTGAAGGTGGATTTCTCTGTTCAGAAACCGTCGACAGATACCGTTGCAGCCACCAAAGACAATGAACCGTTCCGCGTGAATGGAGAGATTTTGTTCCGTCCGGGCGGACATGGTGCCTTGATTGAAAACTTGAACGACCTGGATTCGGACGTGGTGTTTGTCAAGAACATCGACAACGTAGTTCCCGACCGTCTGAAGGACGAAACAGTAAAATATAAAAAGGTATTGGCCGGACTGTTGGTTTTCTTGCAAACTCATGCGTTTGCTTACTTGCGCAAGCTGGATACCGGAATTTATTCGCATGCCGATCTGGAGGAGATTATCCGTTTCGTACAGCAGAAGCTTTGCTGCAGAAAAGAAAACATCAAAGATTTAGAAGATGCAGAATTGGTGATTTATCTGCGCAAGAAGCTCAACAGACCGATGCGAGTATGTGGTGTGGTGAAAAACGAAGGCGAACCGGGAGGTGGACCGTTCCTGGCTTATAATGCAGATGGCACCGTATCGTTGCAAATCCTGGAAAGCAGCCAGATTGACAAGCAGAATCCGGAATATGTGAAGATGTTCGAAAACGGCACTCACTTTAATCCGGTCGACTTGGTGTGTGCGCTGAAAAACTATAAAGGCGAATCGTTTAACCTGCCAGACTTTGTAGACCACAACACCGGATTCATTTCAGAAAAGAGCAAAAACGGAAAGGAACTGAAAGCCCTGGAGCTGCCCGGATTGTGGAACGGTGCCATGAGCGACTGGAACACCGTGTTTGTAGAGGTGCCCCTAGCTACTTTTAATCCGGTGAAAACCGTCAACGATTTATTGCGCGAACAGCATCAGTAATACAGAACGTGACTTTCGAATTGAATAACGAATAATTGTATAATACATAAGGATATGGTTAAGAAAATTCTTTTATTGGGATCGGGTGAATTGGGCAAGGAATTTGTCATTGCTTGCAAACGCAAAGGACAGTATGTCATTGCCTGTGATTCGTATGCCAATGCACCGGCCATGCAGGTGGCTGATGAATGCGAGGTGTTCAGCATGCTCGATGGTAATGCTCTGATGCAGGTTATCGAAAAGCACAAGCCTAACATTATTGTTCCTGAAGTTGAGTCTATCCGCACTGAAATGCTTTACGATGCCGAAAAAATGGGCATTCAGGTTGTGCCAAGTGCCAAGGCTGTAAACTTTACGATGAACCGCAAAGAGATTCGCGAGCTGGCACACACGGAACTGGGTCTCAAAACTGCAAACTACCGCTATGCCAATACTTATGAGGAACTTTGCGAGGCTGCCCAAGTAATCGGTTTTCCTTGTATCATCAAACCGCTGATGAGTTCTTCCGGACATGGACAGAGCAAAGTAGACAGCGCCGACGAGCTGGCAGCTGCTTGGGACTGTGCTTGTCAAGGAGCAAGAGGTGATTTGAAAGAGGTGATTGTGGAGCAGTTCATTCAGTTTGACAGCGAAATCACCTTGCTTACGGTTACTCAAAAGAACGGCCCTACTCTATTCTGCCAACCTATAGGACACGTACAAAAAGGTGGCGACTATCGCGAAAGTTTCCAGCCGGCAGCCATCACTCCGGAAATGCTTCGCGATGCTCAGGACATGGCCGAAAAGATTACACGCAACTTAGGCGGCGCCGGATTGTGGGGCGTGGAGTTTTTCTTAAGCCATAAAGAAGGAGTTATCTTCTCTGAATTGAGCCCACGTCCGCATGACACCGGCATGGTTACTTTGTCGGGAACCCAAAACTTGTCTGAATTCGAACTTCACTGCCGTGCCGTATTGGGCTTACCTATCCCGGAAATCTCTCAGGAGCGCATCGGAGCAAGTGCCGTGATTTTATCTGATGTGGAAAGCAAAAAACCGGAATACAACGGAATGGAGCAGGTTTGCGAGGCAACAAATACTTATTTGCGCATCTTCGGCAAACCGGAAGCACATGTGGGCAGACGCATGGGAGTTGTAGTTTGCTGGGATAAAGTAGACGGAGACTTGAATGCCTTGCGCACCAAATGTAAGGAC
>Garnier_p1__coassemble_3311_pt1 | contig 6573 bp, 4 predicted proteins | sample Garnier_p1__metabat2_high_PE_022 | metagenome-assembled genome bin Garnier_p1
TTGTCTTATACACTTTTTCTCCTGCAGCATAAAGATAGCGATGCATGTTGCGCAGAAAATTATCCTTGGTTTCGATGCTCCTTTCGTTCAAGGTGTCAAAAAGCGATTGGTTCAGTTCTTCCCATTTTTGCTGCAGGTCCTTGGACAGCAGAAACTCCCAAAAGGCATAAAAGCTCTTTCCCTGAGATGAATTCTTGAGCTCGCCGTATGCATCGAAAAAGTAACTGAGCACTTCTTTCTTTTGCGAATTGTCTATCTGCCGCTGATAAATCTGCCGGATAATCTCCTTGAAATTGTTGTCTACTTCCTTAAAATCCGAAAGGAGTTCTTTTGCCAGCTTGTTCAGACTCTTGAAACGTGGCTCGATTTCATATTCCTGAAACACTTTGATGTCTTCGCCAATCTCAAGCCGCTGTATCTGATGTTCAATTTCCATCTTCTTCTGACGCAACATCTCCAAACGCTTCTCGCGGTCTTCGTTTGTAAACTCCACCAATTCCTGCAATTGATAGAATATGGATTTAAACTTGGACTCCGTACCGATGTAGTCTTCTTTCTTCAGACTCTCCAACCAATCTGTGAGCTTGCTTGTATAGGACGAGATTTCATACATAATCTCTCCCGACTCATCCTGGTAGTTGGTTAAGAATCCTCTGTTGGCCCAATCCTGTATCCACCGCTTGGCCTTATCCTCGTTCGTTTCAAATTTTGGGGTAAAGTCATTGCTCTCGTTGTCTTCTTCTTCATAGATGAAGTCGATTTCTGCATCCAGGCGATTCTCAAGCAAGCGGTGCAGCCGCTCGGATTCAATCGTTGTCTGTTCAGAAAATACATCTGTGAGAAAGGACAATATGAATTCTGCATTCCGGGATTTAAGCAATTTGATGCAGGGAGATTCTCTATATATCTTTAGAAGTAGATTTTTATCCATACCTTATTATACTATACAATTACAAAAATACGGATAAATATTCAATATTCCGGAATGGACGGATGAAAAAAATCCGCCATACCTTGATATTAATGGTAGGGCGGATTCTATTTCTATTCCAAACGGAACTCAGACATCAGAGTATGTTCTTTTCTGCTGCCGGCAAAGGAAAAGGAAAAGAAGAAACGATAGCGACCGGGCTTGTTGGGCAACAAGTACGGATTTAGGTGGGCCTTGATTTCATGAGTTCGGCCCGATTCAATCTCATAGGCAATACTGTTGCATATCGGATTGGAGGGCAGAATGCGCCAAATGCCGCACTCGTTTTCGAAGGTGATGCCGTAGCCATCTCCAAATTCTATTGCCTTGCCGCTGTTGTTCCGCAAGACAAATGTGGCAAAGGTGTCGGTGACCGCATGCGTTGACTGCTTGGGACGTAACACAACTCCCAGCGTATCCGATGGAAAGAAACGGTCATCGCGCTTCGGTTCCGACGGTCCCTCGAAACGAATAGCAGGAGAGTCGGAAATGTGTTTCCGAAACATCGCCCTTGCCTGTTGCGTATTCAGGCACATCTGTACAACAATTTGGCTGTCGCGTATACTGAATGCATAAACATTTCCATGCAGTCTGCGTACACCGGGTTCCGATTTCTGTATCTTTCTGTTGAGTGTGTCCATCAATGTTTTGAGCTGTTTAGGGGTATACCGAACAGATTTTCTTACGGACACTGGTTCAGGAAATGTGTCTTCTGGCATCATGTCTGGCCCTTCAAGGGTCAATTCCACAGTATCGTTTTGCCGGACTTCTCTTTCTTGTGGCGCTTGGGCATGATTGCAAGCCGTAAGTACTACGGCACATGCCGCCAGAAAGTATTCTTTCATAAGGTAATCAATCAAAAAGAGCTAATCCTGCATTCGCTCCAAATAAGGACTGCAGGATAGCTCGTGCTGATGAAAACACTATAAGGTTATCTTCCAAATACAACCGCCGTAGGCTGGAACCGTTACAGGAATCAATGCGTCGGGCATAAACTTGAATGTGTCCTTGTTTCCGGAAAGCAAATCTTTTGCTTCGCACTTTTCCTTTCCTTCCAGCTCGTAGAAACGGAACACGTGAGAGGGGATCATTACACTTTGCTTTTGCTCTCTTCCGCTGAAATTAGCAACGACCAACAAGATTGTATTCTGGTGACGGCGCAAAAATGCAAAACTGTTGTACACATCAAATTGGCTTGGCGACTGTGCATACATCAAATCATAAAAATCTCCTTCGCTCAATGTCTTCTCTGTGTGACAAAGATTCAACACTGTGCGATAGTATTGATACAAGGCTTTTTCATCATCAGTCATGTGTTTCAGAGTCAGGTTGCCTTTACGCCATCTTCTAATTGTATCTACACTCCAGTAATCAAAGATAGTGGTTCGTCCGTCTCGGCCGCTGAATCCTTCCTGATCCATTCCTTTCTCGCCAAACTCCTGGCCAAAATAGATCATCATCGGATTGGTGCGCATACAAGCTGATACCAACAGGGCGGCTTTTCCCTTACGGGCATCTCCGGCAAAGAACTCAGAAGCTATGCGCTGTTCGTCATGATTCTCCAGAAAATTCAGCATGTGTGACTGGATGTCGTCTACTTGCTGCCAGCTTGAAGTGATGCATCCGGCAGAAGAAAAGCCACAACTAACGGAGCGGAGTGTATCGTAAAGTCCTACTTTATCATATAAGTAATCAAATTGTCCTTGATAGATGTAGTTACGGTATTCAGATGGATTGTATACCTCTGCTATGAAAATCAAATTAGGATGCTTGGCCTTGATTTGAGGTATAACCCATCCCCAAAACTCTACCGGTACCATTTCTGCCATGTCGCAACGGAAACCATCAATGCCTTTGCCTGCCCAAAAAGAAAGAATGTCGCGCATCTTTGTCCAGGTGTCCGGAATCGGGTCGAAACAGCCATAACGTCCGTTTTGATAATCCACTCCATAATTTAATTTTATGGTCTCGTACCAGTCGTTCTGTCCAGGCCATGCATGGAACACATCATTACCGGTTGCTTTGGCCGGCATCTCAACATAATCCTTGGGCGATACATTCAGATTGTCTAAATGCAAAGATTCCCCGGGACAATAATAGAAATTGTTCTGCGGGTCGAATGCTTTGTTTGTATCGTCTCCGGCTCCCAAATCATCTGTTCCCTGAGGCTTGCCATCGGAATGATACTGACGCGATACATGGTTTGGCACAAAGTCGATAATCATTCTCAGGCCGGCTTTGTGGGTACGATTCACCAGATTTTCAAATTCTTTCATTCGGTGATCCACCTTGACAGCTAAATCAGGATCAACATCATAGTAGTCTTTGATGGCATAAGGTGAACCCGCTCTTCCCTTAACAACAGCCGGATGGTCTAAAGCAATGCCATGAGCCCTGTAATCGGTCTGTGTGGCGTGCTCTATAATGCCGGTATACCAAATATGTGTGGCACCGAGTTTCTTGATTTCATCCAATGCCTTTGCCGTGAAATCAGCCATCTTGCCACATCCGTTCTCTTCAATACTTCCGTTGTTTTTCAATGCTGCGTTTTTGTTTCCAAACAAACGGGTAAAAACCTGATATATAATTATCTTCTTATTCATCGTATTTTAATTTAAAGATTAAAGAAAAAAGGCATCTTTCGCATAGAACAAAGCGAAAGATGCCTGTATGTTTGTCTTAATTATGCCAAAATGCCGTGTGCAGACACGTCCTGACCTTTCGCAATTTTGCCAATCAGTCCTTGCAATGTCTTGCCAGGACCGCACTCGGTAAAGTCATTTGCTCCGGCAGCAATCATATTCTGCACTTCTTGAGTCCATTTTACTGAAGCCGTAAGCTGGGCTATCAGGTTGGCCTTGATTTCCTCGGGCTCTACATGAGCCTGAGCATCTACATTCTGATATACGGCGCATTTTGGTGTGCTGAAAGCTGTAGCTTCAATTGCTTTCTGCAACTCTTCTTTTGCTGGTTGCATCAACGGAGAATGGAATGCACCACTAACCGACAATACCAAGGCACGCTTGGCACCGGCTTCTTTCAGTTTGGCACATGCCTCATTAATGGCATCAATGTTTCCACTGATAACCAGCTGCCCCGGACAATTGTAGTTTGCCGGTACTACAATGTTACCTTCGCTGCTAATTTCGGCACATACTTTTTCAATAGTTGCATCGTCCAAGCCGACAATAGCAGCCATGGTTGAAGGAGCCATCTCACAAGCTTTCTGCATAGCCAAGGCACGAGCATAAACTAATTTCAATCCATCTTCGAAACTGATTGCACCGGCTGCCACTAAGGCTGAGAGTTCACCCAATGAATGACCGGCAACCATTTCCGGAGCAAAGTCGTCACCCAAACATAATGCAGAAATTACTGAATGCAAGAACACCGCAGGCTGAGTCACCTTGGTTCGAAAGCCTAATATGTCATTGGCTTTTTCAAAAAGTTCTTTTGCTAATGGGTTGTTGTCATATAAATCTTTACCCATTCCTACAAACTGTGCTCCCTGACCGGGAAATACAAATGCTTTCATTATATATATACTTTTATGATTATTCGTTTCTATATGCGAAGATACAAAAAAACTATTGCAAAATAGCTTTTTGAGGTGCAAAAAAGTGGTTTAACGGTCCATGTCCGTGCCCAAGAGTAGCAGAAGCCCCAGACAAAAGTGCATTCGTCAAGTATTTTTTCCCCAGACTGATTGCTTCGGATAGGGGATACCCCATAGCGATATGCGATGCTATAGCCGAAGACAAAGTACAGCCTGTGCCGTGAGTGTTGTTTGTTCTGATCTTTTCTGCCGTAAACGAAATGGGATGTGTGGGGGTGTTGGCCGAAAACAAAACGTCGGTCATGTCCTCACCAGCGCGATGTCCTCCTTTTATCAACACATTCTGGCAGCCTAGCTGCAACAGCTTGCAAGCTGCTTGTGCCAGTGACGATTCATCGGTTATGGATACTCCACTTAGCAAAGCTGCTTCAGGAAGATTGGGCGTTAACAGGTTACATAGTGGAATAAGTGCTTTTTTAATGCGGACGAGTGCTTCGGGAGTAGCCAAAGAATAGCCGGAACTGGATACCAAAACCGGATCAAAAACGACCGGTACTGTAGTCAAGGTTTTAAGTTCCTGGGTGATAGCATCTATAATAGCACAGTCAGTTACCATCCCTATCTTAATTGCATCAAGACGCATGTCTGTGCGGATGGCATGTATCTGGCCAGAAACAATCTCTGCCGGCACTGGATGAACAGCAGTTACACCGCAAGTATTTTGTACCGTAACGCCTGTAATTACAGAAGAAGCATAACATCCCAAGGCCGATATTGTTTTTATATCGGCTTGAATGCCTGCTCCACCACTACAGTCTGAACCTGCAATTGACATTATGTGAATATAATTCATGATTCTATACTTATCTGGTTACCGTAGTTTTATTTAGAAATAAGAAGGGTTTAGGCTACTGCATGTGATACTTAAATCCAGAAATAAGTTGCCAGCGCCCGCGCGTAAAATCAGGAATCTCCATCATTTGTCCGTTTTGCGAAGCAGACAAAGCACTTAACTGTGTAATACAAGACCACTCTGCAGCATCATATACATCCATATCCAGTGGAAGTCCCTGCTGTAAACAATAAATCAACCTGCGGTCCATAATATAATTCATCTCGTTTGTAACTCCCCGAAGTTTACCTTCCTCACCAATGGTTGCAGAAAGTGGATGGCGGTATAATTCCTGTATAGAAGCAGCATCCTGCTTTTCCGGCATATTGTCCAGGCTAATGCAAGGTTGCGGATACTTTTGCGTAAAGCCTTTTGTACCGCAAGTTGTTTGCAAACGACTGTAAGGACGGGGGGTAGAAACATCATATTGCAACAAGATAGAAACTCCTTTTTCTGTTTGCAACAATGTATTGTTGATGATGGGTATCCCTTTTTCTGCTTTTGCAGGCATGGAAACCAAATATTTCAACCTGTCACCACGATGGATATTAAGCAATTGTGCTATTGGGCCAAGACCATGGGTGGGATAAGGATTGCCTTGAAATCCGTTGCAATACTCGTTCATCCAGTCATTGAAATAACCTCCGTTTGCAGCATCTGTCTGATAACGAGTTCTCAAGTCATGGATATATGCTCCTTCGCAGTGGGTGATGTCGCCAAGTATTCCTTCTTGAGCCATTCTCAGAGTCATCAAAGAAAAGGGGTCATAGCAACAATTCTCTGTCATAAAACAATGGCGTTGCGTTTTTTCTGCTGTATCTACTATTCGCCAACAATCCTCAACAGTCATGGCTAAAGGGACTTCTACCGCAACGTGCTTGCCACAATTCATCGCTTCTACAGCCATCATGGCATGTGCATTCCAATCTGTACATATATATATAAGGTCTATATCTGGCCGACGGCACAATAGTTGCCAGTCATTTTCACCCGTATACATATTGCAGGCTTCATAAGATGAATTTTGAATCACTTCGTATGCTTTGTCTATATTCTCCGAGGCCAAATCACAGATTGCAACAATTTTCACTCCATCAAGCATCATGTAGCGTTTTAAAGTGGCCAAGCCGCGGTTTCCCATGCCAATAAAGGCTA
>Garnier_p1__coassemble_3480_pt1 | contig 6272 bp, 6 predicted proteins | sample Garnier_p1__metabat2_high_PE_022 | metagenome-assembled genome bin Garnier_p1
CCCTATATTATGGAAGTATCTCCTCGAGGAGGTGGTAACCGTTTGGCAGAGATGTTGCGTTATGCAACGGGAGTAGATTTGATAACAGCTTGTGTTCGTGCAGCGGTGGGTGATTCTCTTTTGGAAGAAATTGAGCAGAAACCCTATAATGGTCATTGGGCAGAGGTGATTCTACATGCACCGCAAGATGGAATCTTCCAAGAATTGCTTATGGACACAACCGTGCTGCCAAATGTTTTTGAAACCGATCTTTGGGTAAAACCGGGTGATGCGGTTTCTGCTTTCCATGGTGCGAATGATGCAATCGGAACCTTGGTTCTCAAATTTAATACGGAAGAAGAATTGGAACAGGCTTTAATGAATCAAAATAAATGGTTGCAAGTACGAGTGAGCCAACAATAAATTTCAGCATATAATTCTAAGGAATATGAAGAAGATAATCGTTTTTGGAGCAACAGGAGGTATAGGAACTTATACCTTATTATATTTGCATTCAACAAATCAATATGAATTATATGCGGTAGGGCATAGAAAGGATGATAATGGTTTCTTTGCTCAATACGGCATAAAATATTTAAGTGTTGATATTGCTGATTATACAACTTTTGAACAATTGCCCAATGCAGAAGTATATGCTGTGATTAATTTGGCAGGTGTGTTACCGGCAAAGAAATATGATCCAAGACAATATATTCAATCCTTTACGATGGGGCAATTGAATGTATTGGAATATATGAGAAAGGTAGGATGTAGAAAAATAATTTCTGCTCAAACACCGGCTGATTTGTGGTATTTACAAAATACAACAGAACCAATACCAGCTGATGCACAAAGAAGTTTTCCGCCTTCAACAGATCATTCTATATATACTATTGCAAAAAATGCAGCGATAGATATAACCGAATATTACCATAATACGTTTGGTTTTTCTCGCTTTATCTTGAGATTCTTTAATGTTTATATGTATCATCCCAATCCTTATTATTATGTAGATGGAAAGAAACGAATGATGTCTTTTCGTTTACTGATGGATCGTGCTGCAAACGGAGAAGATATCGAAGTATGGGGAAATCCAAAGCGTTCGAAAGAAATGCTCTATGTAAAGGATTTGGCTAAACTGATAGGTAACTGTCTGGAAAAAGATATAGATGGTGGTATTTATAATGTTGGAAGTAAAGTACAAGTATCTTTAGAAGAGCAGATAGATGGTATTATAGAAGTCTTTTCCACTTCCAATATAACATCGAAAAAGATTTATAAGCCGGAAATGCCGGATGCTTTATTAAATCATTTGGATATATCCAAAACAATTAAAGAACTGGATTATCATCCGGTTTACTCTTATCGTGATTCTTTGCTTGATTTCAAGAAAGAGATGGAAGAGAATCGCTTCCAGCTATTGTGGGGTACTCGTAAAGACTATGATTAATTAAACGTTATTGCTATGAGTATAAATAAATCTCCTTTAGTCTCCATTAAATGCACCGTATACAATCACGAACCCTACTTGCGTCAGTGTTTGGATGGTTTTGTGATGCAGAAAACAAACTTCCCATTCGAAGCTATTGTGCATGATGATGCTTCGACAGATGGCTCTGCAGCCATCATTCGGGAATATGCTGAAAAATATCCCGATATCATCAAGCCGATTTATGAAACAGAGAATCAGTATTCCAAGAAGGACGATTCTTTAGGAAGGATTATGAATGCCGCTATTCATCCAGATGCCAAGTATATAGCGTTGTGCGAAGGGGATGATTATTGGATAGATCCTTTAAAATTGCAGAAACAGATAGATTTTTTAGAAGCTCAGGCTGATTATGGTTTAGCGTACAGTAAAGTTAAAACATACATTCACAATACAAGAACTTTTACCGGATTTAACGGTAGCGAGTATAAAGGTAAGGATGCATTGGTATGTACTAATGTAATTCCAACCTTATCTGTCGTGATGAGAAAGGATTTATATTTGCAATACTTAGAAGAAGTCAATCCCGCTACCAAAGGTTGGATGATGGGAGATTTCCCTATGTGGATTTGGTTTTCTGTCCATTCTAATATCAAGTATTTTGATGAATGTTTCGGCGTATATCGTGTACTAACAGAAAGTGCATCTCATTTTACCAATCCGCAAAAAACTTTAGCCATGTCTTTGTCATCTTTAAGTATCAAGAGATATTTCGTCGACCGATATTGGGGAAAAAGAAAAAAAGAAATGGATGACCGTGTTGTCAGATATTTCTATTTGCGAGGACGTATGCTGATAGCACAGCATGGAGGAGAACAATTAAATGCTGAATCTTATCAATTTTTTGTTGTCCAAAAGCGTTATTTGTCTGCTTGGGTGTCAAAACTGCTTTATAAACTAAGAAAACACTCTTTGCTGATGCGTATTCTGATTAAATTAGAGAGCTTCTTTATTGAGAACGATTATAAATATTGATAATTTAATACAATGAAAATATTAGTTACCGGAGCAGCCGGTTTTATTGGAAGTTATTTGTCTCATGCTCTTTTGAAAAGAGGAGATGAAGTGGTAGGGTTGGATTGCATCAATGATTATTATGATGTGCAGTTGAAATACGACCGACTGACGTTGTTGGGTATTCATAAGGATGCAATCCAAGCAAAGCAAAAAGTCAGCAGTTCTATCTATCCAGGCTTTCAGTTCATTTGTTCCAAACTCGAAGACAAGGAACAAATGATGCGCTTGTTCGAAGAAGAACAGTTTGATATTGTGGTGAACTTAGCTGCTCAGGCAGGTGTGCGTTACTCTTTGATTAACCCTGATTCTTACATTCAAAGCAATATCGTAGGCTTCTTGAATATCTTGGAGGCATGCCGACACTATCCCGTAAAGCATTTGGTTTATGCCAGCTCCAGCAGCGTTTATGGACTGAATGGAAAAACACCTTTTTCTGTACATGACAGTATAGCCCATCCGATAAGTTTGTATGCAGCAACCAAGAAGTCTAATGAGCTGATGGCGCATACTTACAGCCATCTTTATCAGATACCAACCACCGGACTGCGCTTCTTTACGGTATATGGTCCTTATGGCCGTCCGGATATGTCGCCTTCTTTGTTTGCTCATGCCATTTGTAAAGGCGAACCTCTGAAAGTATTCAACTACGGAAAGATGCAGCGCGATTTTACTTATATTGATGATATTGTAGCTGGTATTGTGAAAGTAATGGATGTTGCCCCAAATGCCAATCCGGATTGGGATAAAGAAAAGGCAGATCCGGCTACTTCTTCGGCTCCTTATCGTATATATAATATAGGTAATCAGAATCCTGTTTCGTTGATGGAATATATAGAGGCTTTCGAAGTTGCAGCAGGAAAAGAAGCTGTGAAAGAGTTTTTACCGATGCAGCCGGGCGATGTGCAGCAGACGTATTCGGATATGTCGGATATGATTCGTGACTTTGATTATTTACCTAAAGTTACGGTGCGAGAGGGCGTGGCTCGTTTCATGCAGTGGTTTAAAGAATATTATAAGTATTGAATTTAAGATTATGAAAATAGCAATCGTAGGAACCGGTTATGTCGGTTTGGTTACCGGAACTTGTTTTGCCGAGATGGGCGTGGACGTGACTTGTGTGGACGTGATGCAAGAGAAGATAGAAAATCTGAAACAAGGCATCATTCCTATTTACGAGCCGGGTTTGGAAGATATGGTTCACAAGAACTATCAGGCAGGAAGACTAAAGTTTACTACCGAACTGAAAGATGTATTGGATGATGTGGAGGTTGTATTCAGTGCCGTGGGAACGCCTCCCGATGAAGATGGCAGCGCGGACTTGAAATATGTGTTGGAAGTGGCGCGAACCATCGGACGGAATATGCAGAAATATGTTCTGGTCGTAACCAAAAGTACCGTACCGGTGGGAACAGCCCAGAAGGTAAAGGCTGCCATTGCAGAGGAGTTGCAAAAGAGAAATGTGGAAATTCCTTTTGATGTGGCTTCGAATCCTGAATTCTTGAAGGAGGGTGCTGCCATTGATGATTTTATGAAACCTGACCGAGTAGTGGTGGGCGTGGATTCAGAAAGAGCGAAAGAATTGATGGAACGCTTGTATAAGCCTTTCATGATGAATCAGTACCGTATGATATTCACGGACATTCCTTCTGCCGAGATGATTAAATATGCTGCCAACTCTATGCTGGCTACACGTATCAGTTTTATGAATGACATTGCCAATCTGTGCGAACTCGTTGGTGCGGATGTGGAAATGGTGCGCAAGGGAATTGGTTCGGATACCCGCATCGGCCGTAAATTCCTTTATCCTGGCTGCGGTTATGGCGGAAGCTGTTTCCCAAAAGATGTCAAGGCTTTGATAAAGACTGCAGAGCAGAATGGTTATGCCATGAAAGTATTGCGTGCTGTGGAAGAAGTAAACGACGAACAAAAGAGTCTGCTATTCCATAAATTAGTAAAGCAACTCGGAACAAACAACCTGACCGGCAAGCGTATTGCACTTTGGGGCTTGGCATTCAAACCCGAAACTGATGATATGCGCGAAGCACCATCTTTGGTTTTAATTGAAAAGTTGCTTGCGGCAGGAGCCGAAGTTTGTGCCTACGATCCGATTGCCATGGAGGAATGTAAGCGCAGAATCAGCAACAGCATCAGCTATGCCCGTGATATGTACGAGGCCTTGTTGGATGCTGATGCTTTGCTGATGGTTACAGAATGGAAAGAGTTTCGCATTCCAAGCTGGGGTGTAGTGAAGAAGAGTATGAAACAGACCCTGATTTTGGATGGTCGTAATATCTATGACCAAAAAGAATTGAAAGAAAATGGTATTGAATATTATTGTATAGGTAAGAAATGTTAATAGTATCCCTCCCGTATAAAAAAAGATTAATTGAGTTTGATGTACTCAAAGGCATTGGCATTATCAGTGTGTTGATTGGTCATGTTTCGGTAGGTCCGGAACTGAAAAACCTAATTTACAGTTATCACATGCCTTTGTTCTTTTTGGTTTCCGGATTCTTTTATAAGGAAAAACCACTGTGGGAATACAGTAAGCATAAATCTTTTCAACTTTTGATTCCTTGGGTCTTCTTCTTAGCAGTTCTTTGTCTTTATTTTGAGGGCTTGGGAATACTGGCAACACACAGTCTTTTGCTGCCTTTGCAGGGCATTATACAGAATATCGGTTCCGGCTTAATGGGGGATGAGAATTCCTATTGCTATTATACCATTTGGTTCTTAATAGCTTTGTTTCTCGTTTCAATTGCTTACGCTGTATTGGTACGACTCATTCGGAATAAGTGGGTGCTGACAACTCTTTTTATCGGACTTTATATCATAGGATGGGGGGGTGCAAACTGCACAGATAGACTTTCCTTATTTTTTGGATACGGTATGTTCCATCTTGATTTATTTTCATTTGGGCTATCTGTTTAAGGAAAGCGGACTATATAAGAAGTTGATTTCATTAAAGATCTCGTTAACGGCATTGCTTCTCTTGTTTGTCGGTGTCGCGTTTTTACAACCTGTAGTAGACTTGAAATATAATGTTTTTCCAATCTATTATGTATGCTTGTCTTCGATGCTTGTCTTCTTTCTGTATCAGACAATAAAATCGATTGCAGTGAAGTATACCACAGAGCAGAATCAAGCTGTTTATTGGCTGGCGCGATTGGGCAATGACAGTTTGATTATTTTTGGTTTGCATCGTCCCATCTATGAATGTTGTTACGTGCTTCAATCTAGGTTAAATATGAATATGACACTGTTTAATATTGTCATGGTTTTTGCAGCTATACTTATTTCAGAACTTTTGTCGATTTATTTATATAAATATGTTCCGTATTTAGTAGGAAAAAAATGACTCCAAAAATTAGTATTATAGTAGGATTATATAATGTGGCTTCCTTTCTAAAGGAAAAACAGTTGAATTGCATCTTCAATCAGACTTGTTCTGACTGGGAACTGATTCTCGTGGATGACGGTTCTACGGATGAAACTCCTGTACTATGTGACCGCTTTGCCAAACAAGACAAGCGGGTTAAGGTGGTTCACAAAGAGAACGGTGGTTTGGGCAGTGCCCGAAATGCCGGAATGGAAGCAGCCACAGGAGAATATCTATGGTTTTATGATGTAGATGATGAGGCTGAACTCAATGTCTTGGAGTCTTGTATTCAGGAAATGGATGCAAGACAAACAGATATGATGATATTTGGCTTTTGGGCAATTACCACATATCAGAATCTTACCGAAGAGGTACACTTTAAGGAGAAAGAAATCAGAGGGCAGGAGC
>Garnier_p1__coassemble_3979_pt1 | contig 5527 bp, 6 predicted proteins | sample Garnier_p1__metabat2_high_PE_022 | metagenome-assembled genome bin Garnier_p1
TTCTTTGGGATGGTGACGAGAACAGATTCTGGTATGTATTTGCTATCACCACCATTATGGGACTTGCCGCGTCTGTCGTGGCATTAGTGTTCATATTACCGTGGTTGGTGGGCATGAAAACAAAAAATGTACAACAATATAGAACAAAATAAAAGCAATTTGCTTTCAATAAACATTGAGGCTTTAGTAAATGAAGAAAGTTGCAAATACGCATGGTCTTATCCTATTGATTGTCTTGGATTATCTACAGGAGATTATTATTTCTGTGAGAAGAATGGTCCTGGCTACAGGTGCAATAACCCTGGCGGTAAAACCTGTGATTGCGGGAAAAATTGTAAATGAATAGAAGTTGCCATTCCGGTATTTTCAGAAACGGTATAATCGTATTGTTTTGTATACCCATAGAATTGGGTATGCAAATAGCAGGAAACTTTGATTTATTAACCATTCATATATATTAAAATAGTTTTATGAAGAAGAAATATATTATAACAAGTATTTTGGTTATCTTATGTTCTCTATTTGTGATTCTCACGACTAAAAAGGGTAACAATAAAGGCAAAACAAATTTTCAAAGTATTGTATGGGAATGTTCGGAAATACAAACTGATTCTTTTAAGTTAAAAAGTATCATATCAGATTACCGGATTGTTCCTTTAGAATATACTGATAATTCCATTATAGGGAATATAGACAAGGTTATTGTGGCAGACTCTCTGGTTTTTATCATGGATAGTCAGGTGGCAGCAGGTATCTTTGTTTTTGATGTGCGAAGTGGCAAGTTTATCCGTAATATTGGAGATGTAGGAAAAGGGTTCGGAGAGTATTTTCGTTTGTATGATATGTCCATTGATTCCAAGAACCGATATATATATGTTCTTTGTGAGAAAAAAAGATTACTGTGTTATTCATTTTCCGGTAAATGCCTACCTGTGAAGGAACTTCCATTTTTAGCTACAAATTTTGAATATCTGGATGATAAGTTTTATTTCATAAATGAAATACCCGATGAAAATAATTTATATATAACTGACTGTGATTTTAAGCGTATATTTTGTCACCATGACATAAAAAAACTTGCAAAATTCATCTGCCATACAAAATAATTCCGTATATTTGCTTTCGGTGATTATAGCGATTATTATTCGTAAAACTTTGTAATTCGATACTATAAAGATACAACAATTTTCTCCAATCATTAATTTTACAGACATCTACAGTTAATTAAAATCCCATTAATACTAACAATTAAAATTAAAAAAATGAAAAAGAATTTAATTTTTACAGCTTGCATTCTGTCTATCATTGCAATTTCGTCAGTAGCAACCTTTAAATCACTTATTCCTAACATTGAGCAAACATCTGAACTCTTGTCTGAAAATGCTGAAGCTTTGACAAATGGCGAAGAATTTGAATATCCCACAGGGTATCCTTTTTCATCTCGCTGTGGAGTTAAAATTAGTCGATGGCAAAAATGCTCTGTCATGGTTATTACATGCCAAGGCGGCGGGAGTGGGTGCAACTCCAAGAAGTGCCCTACTCATCCAGCCTGATTCTGTATTTTAAAGAATTCTGAGCTGAATCCATGTAATCAACATAGTTCCCACACCCCAAAAAATTCTAATAATTCATGAGAAAACGTAATTTGTCAATTTGGTTGTCTGCCGGTTTTTGTCTGTTTATATTTAGCTGTACAACTCGCAACAACGGAGAGACATATAATACAGATGAGATAACTTATCGTGTTGGCACAAGTAAGGATTTAGGCGAAGAGGTGGATTCCATCCGATATTTGCCATTGCTCAAAAGTGACCAGCATCTTGTTTCGGAAGCAACCAAACTTAGAGTAAAGAACAATCGGATTGTCATATTTGAGAAGAAAACCCATCGAGTCGTTTCCTATGATACGAACGGACATTTTCTTTACGAAATAAACCATCGAGGGAAAGGCAATAAGGAATACTTGGAAATTGCGAACATAACCGTTACTGCCAACTACATTTATCTGCTTGACAATTTCAAACACAAATTAAATGTATATGATATTAAAGACGGTTCTTTTGTCAGAAGTACAGACGTACCATTTGTTGCCTGGGATTTAGAGGCCTTTGACGACAACAATTTATTATTTACCATGCTTGAAAACAACCCGAACGGCCAAGTAGAAGCCAATGGTCATAATTATGCAGTATGGCGCACCGACAGCTTGGGAAAAATTATCGACAGTTATTTGCCTTATGAAAAAGGCTACTATGAAATGATTGGCAAAGAGGTCTATTTCACCGTTTCGGGCGATAATACCATCTTCCATTCTTTCATGAAGGATGGTTACTATACTTTCGACAGCAAAGGAATCTTGAAATACACGAATATGAATTTCAATCGCCCCATTCCTCGTGGCACCCCCATCGCCTATGACGATGTCGCAAAGGAAAAATATCAATATCTGTCTACGACACCATATGTTACCGACGACTACGTGCTGGCCGAAATCGGACAAGGAAATCTTAGTGAAATCCAATTATATAATAACAAAGAGAAGACGTTCCTCCAAAACTCTGACGAGTCCTGCGTTAATGCGATGGTGGACGTTTCCGGTATATGGGGGCAACAGTTCGTCTCGTTTATTCCCGATATAGAGACCTACAAGGATTTGGTTTCATGTGGTTTTAAAAAAGCAGACCAAACGACAGAAGACTGTCTAAATAAAGGTGGGCAATGCTTGGTTATATATAGAATGAAATAGTATAACGAGAATTCCAAGACTCTAGCAAGTACCCCCTTGTCGCATTGTTAAAATTATAATTCCAATTTAACGTGAGTTCGATGATTCAAGAAGAATGCAATCCGTGTATCAATCGTTCTTGTAACATTGATACACGGATTCTCTGAATGATGTCATTGCACAAATGCTTTATTATAAAAAGGCTATCCGTGAACAGTTATTGAATCTACTTCCACACAAATGGAAGTTGAAACATCCGGAATGTGTGCTGACAAAACAATAGCGATTGCTACTATTAGGTGTATAGTGACAGTCGCTATTGTTGTATATAAAGGTTTAAGACCTGTAGTTTGCCGAATGCTTACCTCGCAAAAATAGTTTCTCTTTAAAAATCGAGAGGTCGGAAACGAAAGTAGTCTTCTTCCTACTTTCGTTTCCGACCTCTCACACCACCGACGAGTCGTTCAGCATATGGTACTTCCTATTTTGGACACTATTTGGGAAAATAAATTCATAAGTCTTACATAGTCACCCCTTAAAAAAAACATTTTGCGAGATATTGTTCTGATACAGCATCTCGCATATTTTTTGAAACATGCACCAAAGAGTTTCATGGCTCTTTATGAAGCTATAAGTCGCTGCTGCCAGCAGTACGTTTACGGTAGTTCTGTTACATCCTCATAAAAGTTGTAGTTTAAGCGGTAATCTGACTCAAAGTAACTTATTGTTGGTTCTATACCTGCACGCCTGCAAAGAGTTTATGTTTTTCAGATTCCGATAACGGCTGTCTGTCAGGATAAGCATACCTTACATTAAGCGAATTGGCTTACCAGAACAACCGTTGTCCAAACGATTCAAAGGTTGAAAAGCTGTTTCAAATTTTCCCCAATCTATTTTGTCGGTAACTAGTAAAGAAAGTGCGATTGGTTCAACATGTCATATAGGTTACAGAATAAGGAAGGGCTATTATTCGTATTTTTATACGTGAAATCTGCATGCTTCTTAATCTAAAGGTAAGAATGCTTGTAGATTTGTTGTTTTTTTGTAAAATAAAATGCCGGATACCAACAAATAAAGATATTCTTAAAGGAGAATTATATAAAAACTGCAAAATTAGAAATTCAAATCGTTGCGCAAGAAAACCTCTTGAGATGATAGACTGCAATTAAATTATTTCAAGAATTATTCGAGTATTTATGGTTCATCCGACATTTCGAGTGATACGGCAATCATGTAGGGCATATAGTCTTAGTTTAAAGTAATGCTCATCCCTAAATCCATATGCCGTTCTTTTCATTACCTTTATTTTGTTATTGACACCCTCTACCTTTCCTGTTGAGATATGGCAATCATACCATGCAAGTATACCGGTTCTGTGTGCCATTATGGTAGCAGCCATTTTTACCAGTTGTTGAACTTTACTCTCCTGAGCTTGCCTTATCCAATCAAGCATAACCTTTTCAGCCTCTTCCTTATTAATCTGGGTCCAAAATTCCCGGAGTTGCTCTTTTAGTAGATATCGTGTGCCTTTCAGCACTTTGCGTTTGTTGATGTCTTTTTCCATGTTTATTGTACCCGGGTAATTATCCGCAATCATTCTGCAACTGGAAAGGCTTGTGGTATATCAGTCGGGAATTGTTCAGTATGAAAGAGTCTCAGCTGAAGTTTGAAGACTGTCGCACCAAGTTGCGCCAGCATCATGAGGAACTGCAATACGTTCCCTTATTTTCTGAAGCAGAACTAAACGGAGAGGAGGCATAACCATGGAGCAGAATATCATTACCACCGAAGTGCAGAACCTGTTGAATACCCATTGCACAGCCGAAGAGCTTGCCGAATCTTTAGACCGCATCCTGTTTACCGCCACTGTCAGCTATCTGGATCCGATGAACGGCGGCACCACAGAAGATATCGTGAACGACGTGTATAACATCCGCTTCCTGCTCGAAGCTTTGCGCCGATGCAGTGTGGAAAAATAACTGCACAACAGCCATAATACAGAGTTTTGGAGGTGATTTTCCGAATACTGGAAGGGGATGGTAAATTATACCATCCCTTTTTTTAGGAAACCGAGACGGATGTTTGTTTTTTGTTTTGAATTGCATTTTTCTTTGCATTTTGTTTGCAGATTAGAATAATGTTAGTACATTTGCAATGCGGGGGGCAGTTACATTAAAGTATGCCTTCCGCTCCTTTTTTTTTAGAAATCTGCCTCATAAACAATCCTCTTGTTTTGAGTGCAGATTATTTTTTTAAATTTTACGAACTGTCCGTCTGCAAGCTTTTCTAACCCTTTATATCTGGCAATGGCTTTTTGTAAATTCTCCAAATTAAAGTTTCCAAGAGGGAAATCAAGAATTGCAACCTCTGTTTGTCTCTTGTCTGCACAGTGTTCTAATCCTCGTTTTATATTATTTATCGTACCAGTTTCGCGCCCTGCGACTTCGAATAAAAGACCATTCCATCGGCCTTCGGTGCTTTTTGCTGTAATTCCGCGTTCGGCTCCAAATATAACAGCATGACCGGCTGCAACACCTGCATCTCGTACATTCTTTTCGTATTCTCCGCCCCTTTCGTCGAAGTTGTGTAAGATGTGTTTTGCTGTAACACCTCCTGTTTTCTCGTCAAAATAAACATCTTCGTAGTTTGGATCCTTTAGATATTTATAATAAAGCCTTTTATTTAAGTCGTACTTTCTTCGTTTGATTTTATACGATTTGTGTATCTGAGCGCACGCCTTGCACAATTCATTATCCGGAACATCCGCCGCCAGCTCCAAGTTCCCCGGCTTCTTCTTACAGT
>Garnier_p1__coassemble_5459_pt1 | contig 4091 bp, 7 predicted proteins | sample Garnier_p1__metabat2_high_PE_022 | metagenome-assembled genome bin Garnier_p1
CTATTGGTCCATATAGTCAGGCCATTGAAATTAACGGTATGATTTTTGCATCCGGACAGATTCCAATCAATCCTGCTACCGGAAATCTGGTTGAAGGTGGTATCCAAGAACAAACTCGTCAGGCACTGACAAATGCTTCTGAAGTGATGAAGGCTGCGGGAGTGGACATGACTCATGTTGTAAAAACAACGGTTTTCTTGGCAGACATGAATGATTTTGTAGCCATGAACGAGATTTATGCAACCTTTTTCACAGCTCCTTTCCCAGCTCGTTCGGCTGTTGCAGTCAAGGCGCTTCCTAAGGGTGCTTTGGTAGAGGTTGAGTGTGTGGCTGTGAAATAAGTTTTTCTGATCGATACATTAGGATTTCTGTAGATACAGACTCTAGCTGCATCCGGATATAAAGTAAAAGCCGCATCATAACTTTAAAACATAAGTTTGATGCGGCTCTTGTCTTTTTTTTTGACTTACTCGTGGCTAGCAAAGACAAAAATCCATTTGAGATAAACTGCTAATTGTTGCTTAGCTTTCAGTCAATGACACCTATTTATATATATAGAAGAGTCTAGCCTATTTCATCATTGTAGTTTTTATAATGAGTCACCTGCGGTTTGTTCATGGTCTTTTCAAACGACGCACACACGCGTTTTGCTTCTGCTACATATCGTTCATCTGTTAATGTACACTGGCAAATGATAGGATTTTTCATCCATTGCATGAATTTCCCATATTTGCAGTGAATGCATTGAATCATTGTGGGGGTATATGCCATAATGCTTTTATTATTCTATTTACTGTAAAACTTAATCGTATTCTGCTTGCCTCGGATTATTAGCGAGTCTTGGTTTAGGGATTGAATGGAGAATGTGTCGCTTACAAGTTCTTTGTTGTTTAATACTAACTTAGCATTGCACATAGTCCATGAAGTATAGTCTTTTTCTTTCCAGTCAGACTTTACAAGCTTATCTTCTTGAAGACTGAGGCTGAGACTGTCTGTTTTACAAAACCATTTCCGGCAGAGCGTGTTTATGTTTACCAGTGTGACGATGCTTTCTTTATTTGCATCTGTCGTAATCGTCAGTGCATCGTTGTAGTGCTCTGTACCTCCAAGCAGAAGTCCTGCTTCACCTGTATGTTCATTGACTTTATTCAAAGTCAGCGTATCTCCTTGATTCGTGATTATCTCTACACAACTCATTCCGGTGCTTTCGCCTAACTTACCATAAAGAGCTGTGTCGGCAATGATTGTTTCCTGTTTGGGAGCGGATTCTTGTGTCGGTGCGGTATGGTTCTCTTTGTCTTTGCAGGACTGAAACGACATGCCTGCTATAATGAGAAACAAGGAAATATAGATAAATTTCATTTTCATTACTTTGGTAATATAATTAGTTGCAATAAAATGATACAAACGCATGGTCTGTAGTCCCGACAACAAGTATTATCAAAGAGATATACATGAGTCAGGTGTTGACCATAGCGTACAAATATACGAATTTTCTAAAAAGAATATTCAAAAAGCGCATTAATTTCTATTATTCTGAAAAAATATTGTCTAAACGTGGTGTATGGCATGAAAATTGATGCTTTCTTTGCATAACTTTAAACTTGAATATTAATATGGGATGGATTATTTTTATTGGTTTTGCTTTGATAAGTTATTTAATTCAGGCAAACCTAAAGAACAAGTTCGAACGTTTTTCTGAAATTCTTGTAGACAGAGGGTTGACAGGAAGGGATGTTGCTGAAAAGATGTTACGTGACAACGGGATTTATGATGTGCATGTTACCTGTACACCGGGTACGCTGACCGATCATTATAACCCGACTAACAAAACAGTGAATCTGAGTGAGGACGTTTACCATTCATGTAGTGTAGCTGCGGCAGCTGTTGCTGCACACGAATGCGGACATGCTTTGCAGCATGCTTATGGCTATGCCCCGTTGCGCTTGCGCAGTAGTTTGGTGCCGGCTGTATCTTTTGCCTCGTCGTGGATGCAGTGGATTTTGCTCATCGGAATGTTTACAATCAACAGTTTTCCACAGATAATGCTCTTGGGTATAGGCTTATTTGCTTTGACAACACTTTTTAGTTTTGTGACTTTACCTGTTGAAATTGATGCCAGCCGAAGAGCGGTAAATTGGCTAAGTAATGCGGGAGTGACAAATAGAAGTAACCATGGAGCTGCTGTTTCGGCCTTGCGTGCTGCTGCATATACTTACGTGGTAGCTGCTTTAGGTTCGTTGGCTTCTCTTGTTTACTATATTATGATTTATTTGGGACGTAGAGAATAATTACCAAACCTTTAATCTTTATAGAATGAGTTATTTATTATTATTAGTGGGCATCGTAATGGTTTTAGTCGGTGCTGACAAATTGACAGACGGAGCTACTGCTTTAGCAAAACGCTTTCATGTGTCTGATTTAGTAATTGGACTGACAGTTGTGGCCTTTGGAACTTCTTTGCCTGAATTTGTTACCAGTTTTACGGCTGTGCTGAATCATTATGAAGCTATATCAATGGGAAATATTATCGGTAGCAATATCTTTAATACCTTGTTGATTGTAGGTGCTTCGGCTTTGACTTTTCCGATTTGGGTGAGCAAAACATCGCTTTCCAAAGACATCCCTTTTGCTTTGCTGGCATCAATGGCCTTGCTTATTGTGAGTCAGGATATGTTATTTTCAGATGCAAAGGAGCAGGTTATTACAATGGGTGACGGATTGATTTTGTTGTTGTTCTTCTCTATTTTCATGTACTACACTTTTTCGATGGCACATACACCACAAGTTCTGCCTGATAATGTGAAGGATGAGAATGTCTCTACAGATGAGAATAGCCCCAAAGCGAATGAATACGGAATGGTGCGCATCATTGTTTATATCCTGATCGGTTTGGCTGGTTTGATTTTTGGAGGAAACTTTTTTGTAAATTCAGCTTCAGATCTGGCACGGTCTTGGGGAGTGAGTGAACATATAATAGCTCTTACGATTGTTGCAGGCGGCACTTCGCTTCCGGAACTGGCAACTTCAATCGTGGCTGCGCGCAAAGGAAATTCAGCTATTGCCATAGGTAACGTGATAGGTAGCAATATTTTTAATATCTTCTTTGTTGTGGGTTGTTGCGCTTTGGTTTCACCCATCTCTGCTGCAAGTATCACTTCGGTTGATTTGATGTTACTTATCGGAAGTATCTTGTTGTTATGGGTGTTTGCATTTACCAGTCGTAGAATTTCCCGATTGGAAGGTGCCTTGCTGGTTCTGCTCTATGTATTTTACATGATAAGCAGCATAGTGCATTTTTAATATCATCATTGTACGTAAGTAAAACAACAATATAATAAAAAGACAGAATCTCTGTTCGGTTATATCCGTATGAGATTCTGTCTTTTTATTTATTTGCCAATTTTGAAAATCAGTTTCTTTGGTATTTTTACAAGTTTCTTTCCTACAACTTTCTTGATGCATGCACCATTAACTTGTTCGAAAGTGTATCCCTCATTGTTCTTCGTTAACTTCACTTCTTGGGTTTCGGAGCCTTGGTCATTAGAGAGCCTGATTACAGCATTGTTCTCGTCAATAATTTTAGAAGAGGTAATGCTCCATATTCCATAAACATTGCCATTTAAAAAACCATGCATCGGACCAAACATTTCCATTCCCGGAACGTTGATGCTCTCTTTGTATAAATCAATTGTGAGATGAAGGTTTTCTTCTTTACACGACATGCTGCCTCTGAATGTATCTTGTCCGACCGCAAGGAGTGAATAGGCACATAGCAAAACAAACAATAAATTCTTTTTCATACTAAGGTTTGTATCTTTAAAGGTTTGAGAACTTAAAAAGTTTAATGCAATGCCGTAATGCATTGTGCTCGCAAAGATAATACCCGAACAGTCTATAAAATTTACATTCTGCCCGCAGAGATCACTGACAGTATTTACAATCTGACAGGCAAGCGACTTGCTGATATATGGATTCATGCTTTCCTCCTGAAATAATATTATAAAAGGTATTGGGTATATGGCCTATTATACCAGAGCGGAAAGCGGTTGTCGAACGGGCAGAATTATTTAAAAAAGCCTAAAATAAGG
>Garnier_p1__coassemble_6017_pt1 | contig 3732 bp, 1 predicted proteins | sample Garnier_p1__metabat2_high_PE_022 | metagenome-assembled genome bin Garnier_p1
GATCACGCCTCGGCATATCTCAATATCCGAAATTTTGTGACCGAAAACAAGGAGAACTTCAACTTCTTGAATGCTCCGGAAAAGGTGAACGAACTGCAACAAATCCTTTCGGACCAATGGCCCATGCCCAACATGAAGCGTTACAGCCAGCTCAACAAAGAACTGGCCCGGGCACTGGAACAGGTGAAAGCCGAAAAGAAAGCCGAAATAGAAAGACGCTACCAGATGGTTTTCGAGGATTTGAAACAGATGGCTGCGGACACGGGAGTAGATTACACACTTGATGAGCAAAAGGTGATTCAGACAAAAACGGCCAGCCACAACCTTTATGTGCTGGACAATAACTTGAACACTATGGACTACCGCGCAGAACAGGCGAAGGAAATCATGAAACGGAAAAACGAACAGGAGTCGGCCAACGATAGCGAAAAGCCGAAACGCCGCATCCGCATGGTATCGCTGCACACGGGGTCGGCCAAACCAATCAACACCGAAGAGGATGTTGACAATTATCTGGCAAAGCTGAAAGTGGAACTCATGAAGTATGTCAACTCGCGCGACGAGCACGATGATATTCTAATCAAATAACTTGAGTATATAGGTAGAGTGAGTGTGTTCCGGTGGATTTCCGAATCCACCGGATTTTGCATAAGCACTTCCTGCCCAAACAACAGGAACAGGACAGCCAACAGACAGACTACGATTCTGCAAAAATAACCTAAGAACTTTATATGGATACTAACAGACTGAAACGCTTCGCTGCCGAAGCACGTAACAAAATACGCGAGGGAGTGATGCATAAACTGCTCTCCCTGGGATTCAATGCCGAGGGAGAAGCCGACGAATTCCCCCGACAACTGCAGGGCTCTACCCTCTTCCGGGGCGTGCAACTCGAGGCTTCGTTCTACCCCAAATGGATTGCCCTGCACGAGGCCATCCATAAACACGGCGTGAAAGCAGTATATGAAGAAGTGGCCTACACGTGGTTCAACCGTTTCATGGCCATACGCATCTTGCAAATGAACGGTTTTGCCGACCGGGTTCTGGTATTTGACAATCCCGAAATCAGAGTGCCGCACATCGTGACGGAAGCCCGACTGGGACGATTCCCGCAAATGACGGCCGAAGAACGGCTGCAACTGCGCGACATCATTGCTGATCCTACCAAAACTTACGAGCAGTTTGCGCTGCTCATCACAGCCTTCTGCCACGGAACTCCCATCCTGAACCGTTGCTTCGGACGCATCAACGATTATACGGAGTTGCTGCTCCCGAACAACATTCTCGACGAGGGGGGCTTTGTGGACATGATTAACCACACGGACTTTATCGCAGAGGAGGACTACAAAACCACCGAACTTCTGGGATGGCTCTACCAGTTCTACATTGCCGAACGAAAGGACGAGGTGTTTGCTTCGTTCAAAAAGGGCAAAAAAGCCGAAGCGGACGACATCGCTCCGGCTACGCAGATTTTTACACCGAACTGGATTGTGAAATATATGGTGCAGAACACCGTGGGAAGGATTTATATGGACAACAATCCGGGAACGGACCTGGGAGAAAAAATGCCTTACCTGGTGGAACGGGCGCACGGCAACAACGCCGAAACTTTTACCTACACGCAACTGGAGGACTTGCGCGTAATAGACCCGGCCTGCGGTTCGGGACACATTCTGCTGGAGGCTTTCGACTTGCTCTACGAGATGTATCTCGACGAGTTCTACAGCCGTGAAGAGGCCATCACTGCCATTTTTGAGCACAATCTGGTGGGCATCGACCTGGACTGCCGTGCCCGACAGCTGGCTACATTTGCCTTGTTGCTGAAGGCTTGCCAGCGAACGGATTATTTTCTGGAGGCTCCTGCCCTGCCTCAAGTATTGGATATGGAGCAGCTCATCCCTTCATTTTATGGCAGTATGCGCGAACGTCTCGCCGAACTGCTGTGCATAGAAAAGGCGGAGGTGCTCGACGAACTGCTTGCCGCTTACGAACTGATGGAACAAGCCGGGTCTTTGGGCAGCATCATGCGCTTCGACATCGGCAGCGAAACGCGCGAACTGATTGCACATACCGTAGCCGAACATGGGGATTCTGCCAACGAGGACATGCAGGAACTGCTGCCGGGCTTCAAACTGATCCTGGCCCTGACCCGGAAATATGCTGCCGTGGTGGCGAATCCGCCGTACATGGGAGCGGGAAACATGAATACCGTGTTGAGCGGTTATGTGAAGAAGAACTATAAGGAAGGTAAAACGGATTTAGCAACGGTATTCGTACAGTTATTTAAGAAAATAACCGTCCCAAATGGTTCTTATGCGTTCATCATTCCGCCGTCGTGGTTGTTCTTGAGTACCTTTGAAGATTTGCGTAAGGATATCATCCACACACAAAGCATTCAATCGTTACTGCACCTAAGCAGAGGCGTGTTTGGAGCAGACTTTGGTGCCGTGTCTTGTGTGATTCAGAACACACAAAATACCGAAGCCAAAGGTACTTACTTCCGTTTGATAGAACGTACCTTCCAAGAATTTGACCAATCTCATCTGCGCATGCTCTTCGAGCAGACATTGGCAAACCACGACTTTAAATATCGCTTCAAGGATTATACTAAAGAGACCACTGAGCTACCTTATTCCGAGGATGGCAACCGCATCTACTACCCGAATGTAGAGCAAAAGAATTTTGAGAAGATTCCGGGAATGCCGGTGGGATATTGGGTGAGTGAGAAACTTATAAGCCACTTTGAAACTACTGATTTTATAGAAAAATATTTTGATGTTAAATCCGGCTTATCTACTGGAGACAACTCTATCTTTGTCAGATATTGGCAAGAAATACAATCATCTGAACTATTCTTATTAGCAACTGATGACAAATCAAAACAAATTGGTTATAAATGGTTTCCATATTCAAAAGGTGGAGGTGTTAGAAAGTGGTACGGAAATAAGGAATTAGTTGTAAATTTTAAAGATAATGGACGGGATATAAAAGAATATGGTCTTGGTGTATTCAGAAATCCTTCATTCTATTTTAGAGAAGGGTTAACATGGAGTGGTATGTCTTCGTCTTATATATCTTTTAGATATTTAGAAGCAGGTGGTGTGTTTGATTCGAATAAAGGTCCTATGATTTTTCCTAAATCAACAACTCCATCTATGGAATACGCATTAGCATTCCTTAATACTAAGGTCAGCAATTTATTTGCTCAACTCCTAAATCCTACAGTTTCAACCCAAATTGGTGATATTATTCAACTACCAATTAGTTATAAAAAGTCTTATACATCTTATATAGAAAGCATGTCATGTAAATGTATAAGTATAGCCAAATCCGACTGGGATGCTCATGAAACGAGTTGGGATTTTGAGCGCAATGAACTATTATCGATAGACGAGTCAACCTACGAGTCCAACAAAGCCTATTTGGAAGCATGTGGTGATGATAGAATCTGCAAGGAAGACCTCGAAGAAGTGGAACAGAAATACAAGTTCCGCACCAACATGCCCCTCTATGGCAGCCTTGCTTGGCGCATGCAGCAATACAAGCTAAAATGGGAACAAAAGTTCATGCAGCTCCATGCCAATGAAGAAGAACTCAACCGCCAGTTCATCGATATCTACGGCCTGCAAGAAGAACTCACTCCCGATGTCCCCTTCAACGAAATCACCATCCTACAACAAGGTGAAATCTCAATAGAAGAAGACTAAAAACCGATGCAATAAATACATGCCA
>Garnier_p1__coassemble_9420_pt1 | contig 2484 bp, 2 predicted proteins | sample Garnier_p1__metabat2_high_PE_022 | metagenome-assembled genome bin Garnier_p1
CTTGTGGCGGTTTGCAATTGAATACACCGGAAGGAACTTTTATTTCGAGTGTCAAGAGCATTGGATTTGACGGATTGCTGAATTATTATGCCGGGCGGAATGAAGTGTGCGACTTAGAACTCGAAGAGGCTTTCAAGAAACATATGAACTGGTGTCCGCAGAAAGGAGCTCCTTATGTGATTGACGCTGATCCGGAATTGACTAACCGGATAGCCGGAGAGAATATGGTTCGTGGTATTACCATTGCTTGCGGAGGCTTTTTTGGACCACAGGGGCGTCAGTTGCGCATCCCTTTGCAAGATCCAAACCAAAACGAAAAAGTGGAAAGTTTTGAATATAACGGATTGCGCATCAATAATTTTGAAATGGAAAGTTCTGCATTAGCCGGTTTGGCTCGATTGTTGGGACATAAGGCTACTACATGTTGCATGGTAATAGCTAATCGAAGAACGGGTAAGGCAAATGCAGCCTACAAACAAACCATAGATTCGTTGATACAAACCGTATTAGATCGAATTTAAGTATATTACAGTATGCCCGGCTACAGAAAGTCGGGCATATTTGTATTCAGAATACAGATAAATACCTTGCGTTATACGATGCATTAAGGGTATATACACATTTATAGTAATACACAAATAAATAAAAAGATTATGGATTTTTCAGGAAATATATGTGCAATAGCAACAGCTCCGGGAGGAGCAATCGGTATTATACGAGTGTCTGGTCCTGATTCAGTGACTATAACGAATAAAATGTTTAAGGGGGTAGGGGGTAAAACATTGGCAGAGGCAAAACCTTATACCTTATCTTTTGGACAGATTGTAGATGAACAAGAGGGCATAGTGGATGAGGTTTTGGTGAGCGTGTTTCATGCTCCGCATTCTTATACTGGTGAGAACAGTGTGGAAATCTCGTGTCATGGCTCGGCTTATATTCTTCAGCGCATCATGCAATTGCTTTTGCAGCATGGCTGTCGTACGGCTAATCCGGGAGAGTTTACTCAAAGAGCATTCTTGAATGGTAAAATGGACTTGAGTCAGGCTGAGGCTGTAGCCGATTTGATTGCTTCTAATTCAGCTTCAACTCATCGCATGGCTATGAGTCAGATGCGTGGCGGTTTTAGTCGTGAACTGTCACAGTTGCGTGATCGTCTTCTGCATCTGACATCCTTAATGGAATTGGAATTAGACTTTAGCGACCATGAAGAATTAGAGTTCGCAGATCGTACAGAATTGCATCAATTGGCTCATGAGATAGAAAAGGTTATCGGTAATTTAGCCCAATCATTCCGATTGGGTAATGCCATCAAAAATGGTTTTCCTGTGGCTATTGTAGGCGAAACAAATGCAGGTAAGTCAACATTACTGAATGCTCTGTTGCATGAAGAAAGAGCTATTGTGAGTGACATTCATGGTACGACACGTGACGTGATAGAGGATACCGTTAATCTTGGGGGAATTACTTTCCGTTTTATAGATACTGCCGGCATACGAGAAACAACAGATACAATAGAAAGCCTTGGTATAGAGCGTAGTTTCCAAAAGATGGAACAGGCACAGATCGTACTTTGGATGGTTGACAGCCAGCATGCGGCTGAACAGGTTAATAATTTATCTGATCAAATATTGCCTTTATGTGTGGACAAGAAGCTGATTGTTGTAGTCAATAAGGCAGATTTAATGGCTGGTGCTCCTTTGTCGCACTTGCCTGATTTTCCTGAAAATGTAGATGTCATATTTATATCAGCAAAAGAAAAACTGGGATTGGAGCAATTACAAAATCGCTTGATATCTGTGGCTCAGGTACCAGAAGTAGGAGAGGAGGATGTCGTCGTTTCGAATATCCGCCATTATGAAGCTTTGACCAATGCTCAAGCTGCTATACACCGTGTGGTGGATGGAATGAATCAGGGTTTACCTGGAGATTTGATATCTCAAGATCTACGCGAATGTCTCTTCCACCTTGCAGAAATAGTAGGAGGTGAAGTCACCACAGATGAAGTGCTTGGAAATATCTTTAAGAATTTTTGCATCGGCAAATAAAGGTTCTTATTAGGATAACAAGTAAACGACAACACGGGTATAAATAGTGAGAAATAACGCCCTGAATTTCAATATCGGCAGTAATAATCGAGTTTTCTCATAGTTTGTATTCATGTTGTCGTTTTTTTGTTGTTATTTTGTTGCTCAGAAATTTCAAGCAACAAAAGCAACAAATTATGGGTAAATCAAAAGAGCCTATCAGATTGAGACAGCGAAAGACTTCAAAAGGTCTGACCTCTCTCTATCTTGATATTTATTTAAACGGCAAGCGTTCCTATGAATACCTGAAACTTTACCTCGTTCGTAAGCGTCTCCGCGGTTCTACATTGTATTAGTTTCTATCCTGCTTTATCTTTGTTTCGAAAAGCAGAACGCTGCTCAAACGCCTTTGTCCGAAGAAGAGCAAAAGAGAAAGGAAGAGGAGAAAGCTGCCAAACGC